>ULYD01025591.1_pt1 | contig 15345 bp, 24 predicted proteins | sample 1961831 | NCBI WGS metagenome assembly ULYD01 (sample SAMEA4835854, study PRJEB28245) | human gut metagenome | biome: gut microbiome; material: fecal sample | place: Denmark | collected 2008 | reverse complement strand
CTCAGATTTTCGTAAGCCAGCCAAAACCTCCGTACTCGATCGGCGACCTGTGGTTCAGCTCGGCGACATCCGACATTCTTACCTGCGTTGTGGCTCGTGAGTCTGGCTCATACGTGGCATCCGATTGGCAGAAGCGGAATAAATACACGGATGACTCCTCTCTTAACAACTGGATCAAGGGAGAGTACGCAAACACTCTTGCTGATGTTAAGAATCAGATAGACGGAAAAGCGGAAACGTGGCGGCAGAGCACAGACCCGTCTAAGTCGTGGACAACGGACGCACTGAAAAAGCAGCATAAGGGTGATTTGTGGTACAACACGACCGAGCAGAAGTCCTATATCTACAGCGGCACCGCGTGGGAGCCGATGAAAGCAGAGCCGCCGAGCGGTGTCTACGATGCCATCGACGGAAAAGCGCAGATTTTTGTAAAACAGCCAACCACGCCGTATGCGGTAGGAGACCTCTGGTTTGACTCGACGAGTGCCGATATCATGACTTGCGTAACCGCCAGAGAGTCCGGCTCGTATGTTGCCGGAGATTGGCAGAAGCGAAATAAGTATACGGACAACTCCGCGGTAGATGCACTTGACAAGGCCTTAACACAGCTTGAAATTTTTAACCGACTCACCAATAACGGCGCGGCACAGGGCATTTTCTTGAAAGATGGAAAACTGTTCCTCAATTTCTCGTACGCACAAGGCGGAACCTTAAAACTTGGCGGAGTCAACAACGGCAACGGTCAAGCGGAAGTGTATGATTCCAGTGGAAATAAGATCGGAAGCTGGAACAAAGACGGTTTTAATTTGAAAAAAGGTTCCATATATGGTACGCAGATCCACCTTGAGTCACAAAATGACTATATACAAGGCATGGTCAACGGAAATGAAGCTGTCAAAATCTCCACAGGCGGCGTAAAAGTTGACAGTACGGCTAACTGGGGACTTGGCGTTACTCGGAAAGAATATATTTTTGAAATGAATCCGTACTTATTCCCTGGCGTTCGATTGCTTGATCGATCAACGGGAGCTGGAATTGGCAGCACGTGGACAAGCGGACACTTCGGAATGTGTTACACGGACGATCTTTCAGGATATTCCTCTGTCACTGATTTGCTCTCGAATTATGGTGTATACATGAAAGCCGGAAAAGAGGATGCAAACGGCGGCTTTTATGCAATAGGAAATGGACTTGGAAAAGGTTCACGTGTAACCGCAGAGGGAATCTACACTTCTGGAACCAAAAATAGAATTGTAGATACCGAAAACTACGGTCAGCGTCTCCAGTATTGCTATGAGATGCCAAGCCCGTTCTTCGGAGACATCGGAGAAGCGGAAACGGACGAAAACGGCCTGTGCTACGTTCAGATTGACGATATTTTCGGCGAAACAGTGCTGAGAAATGACAAGTATAACGTGTTCTTGCAGAAAGAGGGATGCGGCGACCTGTGGATCGAGGAAAAAACGGCAGACTACTTTTTGGTCAAAGGAACACCAAATCTTAGCTTTTCATGGGAGTTGAAAGCTAAACAGGCAGATTACACGCTAGAAAGACTGGAAAAGAACGAAACTCCATATGAAAAAGAGCCGGAATTGGACTACAGCGAAATCGGCTATCAGACGTATATTGATTATGTAGAATCGAAAATTATAGCATGAAAGGAGAAACAATGAAAGTCTTAACAAGTTTTACGAAATTAGTAACCGGAGAGGGCATCCGGATCGCTTACACCTATTCAGAGGTGGACGATTCCGGCGACCTTATCAGTCAGAATAACCGCGGCAATTTTGTCGCGGTTAACCCGGAATTGAAAAAGCATATCGCCGCAATCGATGAATATATTGAAAATAATCAGCTCAATAAGGAGGAAAACTAATATGGCAAAATTCACAGATTACACCGAAAAAACAGAACCGGTAGACACCGACCTTGCTCTTATCTACGACACCCCAGCCAAAGCGAATAAAAAGTTTACTTTCGGTAATCTGTGGAAATGGATTGCTAAGAAAATCGTGTCTGAGGGTATCTCTCAGCTCGAGACGACTAATAAGACAATCCCGGGAGCTATTAACGAATTAAATAGTAAGAATAAAACGGAAATTAAAAGTTATGACATTTTGTATGGATCAAACCAAGGGCATATATCTGCTGTTTCATACGGAAAAGTATTAATAGTAGCAGGTTATGTGACTGCACAAAATACAGGCAGCCAGTATGTTTTAGCTAAGATAAATGATATTAATGCCATCAATGTAACACAGATCATATTTCAAGTAGGAAGTATGCCAACTGATCCGTATTGTATGTTTGGTTCAATTGAGCTGGATGGTAAAATAACAATTGGAAGTTCGACACAAAATACTTTATATAGATTTTCTGCTGCAGTGTTAATTAAATAGTAATCTCCAAACAAAAACAAAAAATATTTCACAACAGAAAAGCGATGATATTGAATGGTAATTTAAGACACTTCAAGAGACATTTCTTAATGAATCTGATATACTGTAAACACTACAGAAAGAAGGATTTTTATTATGTCTCGAACAAGAAGAAATTTCTCAGCCAAATTCAAATCAGAATTAGTGATTGAACTGCTCAAAGGAGAAAAAGACTTAAATACAATCGCAACCGAAAACAATATTCAGCCGAATCTTCTCCGCAACTGGAAGAAGGAGTTCCTCGATAAAACATCCGTGGTTTTTGATGACACACGAGAGGATAATCTGAAAGAAAAACTCGCTTTAGAGCGCAAGGAAAAAGCTGAAAATGCGAAAAAAGTCGGCCAGCTATTAGGAGAATAAAAGTATGGGAGCTGTAAAAATATCAAAAGGTATCTACGAGTATAAAGGATACAGAATTAGTAATTGTGGTTATTATGAACCAGATCATTGTATATGGTGGGAAGCCGTTGATATGAAAACGGGATGTGCTGATTATCACGCAACTACAAAGAAGTTTTTAATGGAACAAATTGATGCGGATTTAATTTATTAAAAATCTTGCTTAAATCTTGCTTTTTTGAAAAAAGACTTCCTATTTTCAAACAACGTGGTATAATGTAAGCACAACAAAAAAAGGAACCGGGCTATCCGACCAAAGACACACCCGGTTCCAAACTGCACCACAAAGGGTACGTGTATTATTATATCACAATACCCTCCCTTTGTGAACCACAAAAGGAGGTTTTTTTATGGCAGATTTTGCGACCGAGTTTATTACAAAGTTGAACGGCAAGCTCACACCTGAGCAGATGAAAGTTGTGCTTAACGAATTGGAGATCTTTTCGGACGATTACAATATTGAAAAGAAGTGCAGGGATGTAGCGGTTCCGGATGATCTCTTACCAGCGTGCTATAAGGTCTACATGGTATCGAAAAAGATTGAGGGCATGAGTCCGCAGTCGCTTATAACTTACAAATGTTATCTTGAACAGTTTTTGTACGCCGTCGGCAAGCCAGTTGAGAAAATCACGGCAAACGATATCCGCTTATATTTGTACGGGCTGGTTGGGAAGAACTCGGATCATACCATTGACACTAAGCGCATCGTTATCAATACGTTTCTTGACTGGTGTTGTCTGGAATATTACATTCCGGAGAACCCATGTGCGAAAATCCACGCCATTAAGTACGAGGAGAAGCCGCGAGAGCCACTTGATGGCATCGAGATGGAAATGGTACGGGATGCGTGCGTTGATCTTCGAGAAAGAGCAATGATCGAGTTTTTCTACAGTACCGGATGCCGTGTTTCGGAAATGGCGATCCTCAAAAAAGAAGATATTGATTTCTCCACGAAAGAAGTCAGATTGTTCGGAAAAGGCCGCAAACACAGAGTTTCTTATCTTAACGCCCGCGCAGAATACACTCTGCAGAAGTATTGGGCTACCAGAAAAGACGATACAGATGCCGTTTTCTGTACAATACGTAAGCCTTACCATGCTCTGCAAAAGCAAGCTGTAGAGCAGGTCATCCACAACATCGGCGTGCGATCCGGCATCGGGAGACCGCTATTTCCTCATCTGATCCGGCACACCACAGCTACAAATGCGATAGACCACGGCATGGACGTGACAGATCTGCAGAAACTCCTCGGTCATACGCGGATCAGTACCACGATGATCTACGCAAAAGTAACGCAGGAAAACGTAAGATACAGCCATCACCGATACGTAGTCTAACAAGCCTACAAAGAGCCGTGAGAAAAAGAGTACAATGTTCCTAAGAATCCAAATTTGGGGAAAAGGAGCATCGACAAATGAGAATTGACAGATCATTAATCAGTAACACGAACACTTACAGTGAGAACGATCCTAAATGTATCGTAGTCCACAACACGGATAACTTCGCCGCCGGAGCAGACGCGCTGGCACACGCACGAGCGCAGTATAACGGCAATTTTCAGAATATGTCCGCCCATTATTACGTGGATGATGGTGACACCGCCTATCAGGCGGCACCGCACAGCCGTGGGTGTTGGCACGTCGGGGTTAATTACGGCGGTAATAACCTGTTTGGACGCTACGGCAACCGTAGCAGCATCGGCGTTGAGATGTGCGTGCAGGCGGGATATAATTACGAAAAAGCGTTTCAGAACACGGTAGCGGTCGTCAAAGAGATCATGCGGGAGACTGGTATTCCGGCAAGTCTCGTATACCGCCACTACGATATCTGTAGCAAGCACTGCCCGAGCCAGATCATCGAGAGAGGGGATTGGGAGCGGTTTAAGAGCTTGATCAGTGGTGCGGCATCGGCCGAACAACCAGAAAGTGGAAAATATGAGCCGGGTATCTACAAGGTTAATACCGACCTTAATATTAGAGAGCAGCCGAACGCAGACAGCCGTATCGTTGGAATGATCACGGATCAGGGCAGCTATACGGTAACAGAGATCCAAAATACAAGCTGGGGACGGCTGTTATCCGGCGCTGGCTGGATCAACTGCCATTCAAAATTCTGCACGTATGGCGGCGCGGCCAAAAAATCCACCTCAAAAGCGATCACAGTCGATGGTGTGTGGGGTCATGAGCTGACCAAACGCTTGCAGGAGATTTTTAAGACTGGAGTAGACGGCGTGATCAGCGATCAGCCGACGAGCAACAAAAAATACTGTGCTGGCATCGCGGCGGCCGAATGGTCTGGCAAGCTGTCCGGCGGATCCGATCTGATCAGGGCTATGCAGAGATGGGCAGGAGTGACCGCAGACGGCTACCTCGGACCGCAGACCATCCGCGCGCTCCAGAAAAAGCTCGGCACACCGGTAGACGGCGTGATCAGCTACCCGTCTGCTATGGTCAAGGCTTTGCAGGAATGGTGTAACCGCCAGTAAAAAATATAAAAGATATCAAGAGGCGGAGGAGGCCGCAGAAGAGTATGAGGGCGATGCGGGCGCCGATATCGTGTTTTACGAATAAAAAAATAGTCGTGTCGAAATGGCACGGCTTTTTTTATTTGCAAAAAAATGCACATTATACGTATAATGTGCTAATATATAATCACAGAAAGGAAATAAACAAATCAGAAAGGTGGTAGTAAAAATAGAAGAAAAAGTGGTAATAACGAATAGTTCGGAAGCAAAGAATTTAAATGAAAATGAATATTTCACTGCATATTTTAATGACGTAAAATATGGTATGACAGATTATTACGAGGACCTTGATGGTAACGGAGCTGCAGAAGTGGTGCAACGAGCAGAAATAATGAGGAGACGCAGGGATACCAACCCCTGCGTCTTTTCTATAAAAAACTATTGGGAAACTTGAAAAAACTATTGACTTTTGTGCTCCAATGGAGTACAATATAATTAACAAAGGAACACAAAACAAAAAAGAGAAAGGCGGAAACAACAATGACAAGATACGGAGAAGAATACAAACTGAACACGGAAGAAATGGAGAACATCGCAACCTATATGAACGATGAGATCAGAGAAGACCTTCACTTCGAGATGGCTCCATGTGAACCGGAAGAGTTTCTGAGAGCTTACGTAGAAAAAGATCCAGATTTTGAAGAGCTGCTGAACAGCGAGTTCTCAATCGAGCTGTAAAGAAAGGGGAGGAAAAGATGTACTGGAAAGAGATCCTAGATATTTACGAAAGAATGGGAGTGGAGAACATCATTCCGATTGCGCACACGAGAATTAAACCGAACATAAAAGTATTGCTCGACGAGAGTGGAAATTTCGTTGGGGCAACACTGAATGAGCAAGATCGTTTTACGATTCCGTGCACGATTGAATCAGAGTCAAGAACGAGTGGATGTGCACCGCACCCGATTCATGATAATATGCAATATTTATGCAACGAGTACAATGACCCGAAATGCAAAGAAAAGAACGAAAGTTACATGAAGCAGTTAGGAGAATATATCGAGGAAGTAGACGACGAGCTGGCGAAATCAGTGTACAAATTTCTCGAAAAAGGACTTCTCAGAGAGTGTATCAAAGATCTTTTAAGGAAAGTAAATCTTCCGGAAGAAAAGGTAATGATTTGTTTCGTGATGGTAACGAGGGAAACCCTGACAAGGGCCTCCATATCGGACGAATACGAAAGATTTTGCCTGTACGCGCTACAAACAGGAGACGGGCAAGACCTCCAATGGCGTGACTACTATCTGAAAAAGCTGGATCCAAACGGAATATGCAGTATAACAGGAAAAGCTGATTTCATACCACCAACTTATCCGAAAGCAATACGAAACCCGAGAGACTCAGCAAAATTGTTCGTCGGCGGAGCGCCCCAAAAGCAAAAAGAAAAATTAAACTCAATGCCGGTGATCAATCCGGGATATGTGATCACACAGAAAATCATTCACACACTACAGTGCATGAACTACGAAGGAGCACAATGGGCATATCAAGTGGTCCGGGAAAACAAAGGAATAACAAAAGAAGTCATAAACAAAATTGAAAACGATCGTGAAATGACAGAGGAAGAAAAGAAGAAATTCGAGAAAAAAATAGTAAAAAGTTTTAACAGGATAAAACAAAATAAAGAGTGGATGGCGAAGAAAGACGGGGAAGAAAGTTATGACGATTAAAGAGATAAGAGAACGCTCCGGACTTTCACAAGGAGCTTTCTGCAAACGGTATGGGATCCCGAAAGGGACCTTGTGTCACTGGGAGAGTGGAGAAAGAAAGCCGCCGTCGTATGTGCTGAATTTGTTGGAAAGAGTTGTTGAACAAGATAAAATAAGAGGGGAGAACTAAAATATTTGAGAGGAGAAACTATATGAATTTAAAAGATGAAAAAATTTTATCGGCGTTCGAAGAAAAACAATCAATAACAGGTGTGCATAAAATTACTGGGTATAATTGGCAACAAATAGCAAAGGTATTATCTACGTATGGAATTGTTGCAAATGATACTCATGAAATTATTTTGAATTTATATGATCGAGGAAAAAATGCAAAAGAAATTTCTGAAATAACTGGTTATGCAGAAACGACAGTTCATGCCTATTTACCGAGGGTAAGACCTGCATATAATGAAAACATTTCTGAAAACGCAAAACGGATAAAGAAATATAGACAAAACAAATAATATACGTACAAAAGACCGTGTCAAAAATTGACGCGGTTTTTTATTTGACAGGATAGACACAATGTGCTAAGATCTGAATGTGTCATTTTTGTGTCATGGGCTTTCGCAAAAATGGCGTATTTGCGGGCATTTTAGGCGGTAAGGGAACTTGACTTTTAATCAAGTTGTCCGGGGTTCGAATCCCCGATGCTTCACTAATTGAAAAGGCTGGAAACCCTTGATTTTACTAGGGTTTTCAGCCTTTTTACGTTGCCGGAATGAAATTATCGGAAAATCAAAGTAAGGCATTGTAGAGGAATGTAGAGGAATGTAAATGTGTCATTTTCGTGTCACCTCGTATCACATGGAAAGAGCAGCTTCCACCGCTCCGGCGGTATCCTCTTTTTCCAGCATGATGTGATTATAAATCCTCAAAACCATTGCTTCGTCATCCCCCAGGAGAGACGCAATATTCTTGATCGAGATACGCGGGATCTGGTAGCAGAGCGACGTACAATAGTTGTGGCGGAAAATATGGGCTGTGAGTCCGCAGACGGGCTTTTCAGCGACTCTGTTCATTTCCTTTATGATTCTTTCCCACTTCCGGCGGTAAGAGGATTTAGACACCATTTTGCCGTCCTGCATGGAAAACAGAAGTGTTCCCTTGATACAGAACCGCACGTAGCTTTCCAGCGACGTATAGAGCTGCGGCGGAATTGGAACCTGCCGGAATCCGTTCTTCGATTTCGGTTCTTTGATGCTCGGCTTTCCGGCATCATCGAACTCGATTGATTTATTCACGTTGATGACCTTTTCGGAAAAATCAATATCAAACCGTGTGAGAGCAAGAACTTCTCCACATCGTAGCCCCGTGCAGTATAAGATATCCACAAAAATCCGATCAGATGGGGATAACTCTGCTTTCACCATGGCGTTTTTTTCGTTTTCGGTTAACGGTCGTTTCTCATCCGCCTTGTAGTCGATCGGCTTCATCACGTCCTTGAGATCCTCCAGCAGGTTGGCGGGATATAATCGGTCATGCACCGCGGCCTTCATGATCTGCGAGAATGTAAGCTGTATCTGCTGCTGGATGCGTTTCTTTCCGGCCGCGTCGTTAAGGACTGTCTGGTAGTGGATCGGCAGGACATCGCAGAGCCGCACGCCGTCCATCTGCCGCAGATGCTTTTCAATGATATTCCGGTACATCCTCTTCGTGTTGTTCGTTGCTTCGGCTTTGTAGACTGTCAGCCACCGCCCGGCGTAGTCCAGAAACAGGATGTTTTTATCTCGGACGGCTTCAAGGTTCTTAATCTTGTCGTTGTAAGCTGTCACTTTTGCTTCCAGATCCCTACTGCTTTTCTTCGACCGGATCGTAATATAGTGCTTTTTCCCATCAACATAACTTCCATCCCACACACGAGCTTGAAAATACCCGTTCTTTTGCTTCGTATACTTTGCCTTTGCCATCTATAGGCTCCTTTCGTTTAGTGGCTGGAAAAGCCACAGAGACGGCGCAAAATGGGTGCAAAAAAGCGGCCGCAAACAGACGGGAAAAAATAGTCGAAAAAAATCGAAAATTTTCCCGTTCCACTTGCGAAGCCGCCGGAAGTGTGATAACATAATCATGTTCATTAGATTAGATTATTCCTTCCGGGGAGTAACCTCTTATGAAAGGCCTAACAGATTGCGCCACAGTCTGTTAGGCCATTTTTTATTATCTATACATAATACGGATTCGGTTTTCCTAGAATCGTAAACAGGTCGATAATCCATCCGATTCCAAAAATCCCCAGGGTACAGAGGTACAGGATACCCATTCCGAATTTTCCTTCGTAGAATTTGTGACCGCATAAAGTAAAAAGACACAGGAAGAAAGCAACCCATTTATTTTTTGGCTTTCCTGTGACGTATACTCCTTGGCTTGCACTCGCCGCTGCCGCTGCTGATGAAGAAGCAGAAGAGGATGCGCTGCTACTGTTGTTGTTATTAATAATAACGTTCTTCTGATCTGTTTTAAGATCCTCAACCTGCTTTCCGCACTTCGGACACACGACACAATCCGCGTCAATAACCTGTCCGCAATGTTTGCAATATTTTGTCTCTGCCATATTGACTCCCCCTATCTGCGCAGAACCGTGATAACCACGCCAAATATAACCCATTCCCTCATCTCGTCCGGGTTGTTGTGATCTATGGTTATGACATCCCCATACCCGTTTATCGGCTCCATTCTGCACGGTTCCGACTGGATAAATTTACGGATGTACGCCCGCCCGTTCTTTTTATTGACCAGGACGCATGTATCACCGTCCCTGGGCGGCCGCTTCGAGATTCCGATGATATCACCCTTGATATATACGGGATGTAAGTGGTTCGATGTTATCCGGATGCCACAGTGCAGCCGCTCTCCGTATTTCTTGATATATTCCGGGCAATACACATGCTCTTCATGTGCGGAATCCAGAACCATCCCATCTTCCATGTTTCCTGTCAGAAGCAGGACATCCAACATGTTCGCAGGATCTTCTTCTTTGGCTTTCATCTCAAGCTCGAATTCTATTTTGGCGGTTATGTAGGCTTTCTGCCGATCTGTTAATTTGCGGAATTTGTTCAGCACTTCAATCTCGATACTGCGTTGCCCAAACATCTCGTATAAGAATCTTCCTGTCAGCTCATAGAGTTTCGGCGCAAGCATGATACTGAACGTGTCCACGCGGCGGGAAATGATGTTCCGGTAAGAAGATGCCGAAATCCCCAGCTTTTTCGCGAATTCACATTGAGTATACCCGAGCTTTATGCGCTCTTTTTCCAGATTTTCCGCAAACGTGTCTAACATCTCTTTCTTTGTAGTCACCTTAAATTCCCCCTTTGTATCAAGATTCTGACGAAAATTATCAAGCAAAAGAGCAAGCACACATGAAATTACGTCAACATCTTGTGCGGTATCCGGTGTAATATAAGTATAAAGATGTTATACAGAAAATTTTATCATATTTTTAAAAACTGTCAATAAGGGGGGAGAAAAAAGTTGAAAAATTAGAGATTCTGTATATCGAAATAGGCAGATACGTGGCGCACGGTTGACATTATCGAACGAATATTCTGTAATCGTGGTATCACTATTTTGATTGAGACTGTCAAGGAGGTACATAATCATGAGAGATGAACAACCGGAAGACAAAAAGAAAGAAATAAAACAGATGGTAGACGAAATTTACAATCCAGCGTACATTGATATGATTTATGGCTTTGTAAAAAGATTATACGCGGAAAATAAGAAGCAGGGGAACTGACCCCTGCTTCTTTTATTTCGAAAAGCGATCCATGAACTTCCAAAAAAGTTCCTTGTCTTCTTTTGAAAGATGATAATATTTCATAATTGCTTCTTTGGCTTTCAAGTCTTCAATTCCGATTTCGGCACATATAGTTCCGAAGTCTACATCAACATCACGAAACATTTCACCTTCTCCATCTCGGAGCCATTCTTCCCGCACATTATATTTCTCGCAAATTAATTTAATGACGGCATCAGAAGGGGTTCGCCTTCCCATCTCATAACTTGAGACGTTCGAAAACGATATCCCAAGATCGTTTGCGAATTTTTGCTGGCTACCTATGTTTAAGGCTTTACGCAGCATTTTCAATCTTTCATGCAACATTTTCACCTCCTGTCTAATGATAGTTTACACCAGAATGAGCAAAATATCAATAGAAAAAATCGTACAAAGTACGAAAAAACATGTTGACAAAGTATGTACATAGTGCTATATTGAGAATGTACAAAGTACAAAGGAGGTGAGTACATGGTAGCAGAAAAAGATAAAGAAGATTGCAAGAAATTTGCAGATATTTTCATGTCACTGCCAGAAGACAGTAAGAACATGGTCATCATCTATCTTTCGGCACTTCGCGATAGAGAAGAAGCCGATAAAGCCCGGTTACAGAAAACATAAGGAGCGGAAAAGAAGTGAATAGAGATGTAGAAGATCCATGCTTCGATGAATCCGACGAGTACGAATTTGACGAAGACGACCTGCGTCGTATCGAAGCATGGGAGAAAATCGTTAAGTGTACGAGAAGAGCGCACATTGGCTCACTGGTTATGCTTGCTGCATCACTCGTATCACTGGTTGTTCAGATCATCAATCTTTTTTAGCTTCTCTACAGTGTCATCAAGGTGACGAATGGAACGGGAAATGCTTTCGAGCTGAGTGACTATACCGAGTTTAGGTTTTTTGGTTTCGTCAAGTTGCTCTTGAGCAATTCGGTTTGCAACGTTGGTTTGACGCGCCGCGAATATGGCGCTTGTGACACTGACAGCAACTGATACAAGATTGATAACATTCGAAATATTCAATTATTTCACCTCCTCGTAAAGAGGATAACACACGAAAGGTGTAAAGACTATGGGAATCTTGAAAACATTACTTTCGTTACCACATCTGGCGGACGATCTGGAAAGTGAAGAGTATGCAAGTGCAAAGCTGTTCGGAAAAATCGCAGATCTGGAAAAGAAAATCGAAAAACTGGAAGCCGGAGAGCCGCGGCCGATCACCAAAGAAGAACTTGAAAAAGTCGCTGCGGCAGATGAACTTTACCGACGCATCCGGCATTGGAACGAGAAATATTGAACAGCAAAATGCAACTAGGAATATTGCAATTTGCTAAGTAACGTTATCATAACGTTACGCTAACAGAGGTGTATCGTCACAGTAACGCCCCTAGAATAAGAATAAGAAAGAGAATAAGAAAAAGATATAAAACATATTGAGCATCGCAAGCGCTGCTCAGTACGCAAAATAGCTTTTCTTGACCACAGAAAGAAGGTGGAAGCATGAACGAAATGATTATCACGAATGCAGAGTTCGGGAGTATTCGAATCGAGATGCGAAACGGTGAACCGTGGTTCGTCGGATCCAGTATTGCTAAGGTGCTGAAATACCAAAACCAGCAGAAAGCAATTCGAGATCACGTAGACGCCGAGGACAAGCTGACCGAACAAATCGTTCTGGCAGGTCAGCGGCGGGATGTAACGCTGATTAACGAGTCCGGGCTGTATAGCTTGATTCTCTCGAGCAAGATGGAAGAAGCAAAGAGATTCAAGCACTGGATAACGTCGGAGGTTCTTCCGGCGATCCGGAAAACCGGCGGGTATCAGCAGACAGCACCGCAGGGCAAGGAGTTACTGGCTCTGGCAGTCCTCGAAGCGCAGAAAACCATTGAGGAGCAGAACCGGACGATTGAACGGATGCGACCGAAAGAGATTTTCGCGGACGCGGTGAGCGCAAGCAAAACGTCAATCTTGATCGGCGACCTTGCAAAGCTGATTAAGCAGAACGGGGTTGACATCGGCGAGAAGCGGCTCTTCCAGTGGATGCGGGAAAACGGTTATCTGATCCGGAAGGACGGAGCCAGTTACAATATGCCGACACAGAAGAGCATGGATCTCGAGGTTATGGAGATCAAAGAGTCCACGATCACCCAGCCGAACGGAAATGTTCGGATCAGCCGCACCCCGAAAGTGACGGGGAAAGGTCAGAAGTATTTCGTCAACAAAATTCTCGCCGCAATGGCATAGCTGAGACGGCCACGCTAGGGAAAAGCGAAGCTAGGAGTTGCGAAAATTTGAAGTGCAACGGAATGGCAGGGTTAGGCGAGTCATTGAATAGCTAGGGAAATGCGAAGAGAAGAGAAGACTGCTGTGCAATGGCAAGGCAAAACGTTGAGCAGAAGGGCTACGGAATAGCGATGCACCATTATGAGCTGAAAAGCGAAGGAAGAGCTACGAACTGCTACGAAATGCTGGGAAATGAAAAGCCATGGAATGGCGCCGAACAGTAGAGCTGAGCGAGGGCATGGTACAGCGAGCCAACGAACCGGAATGCTACGGAAAGGAATCGCAGGTCGGAGCAAAGGAATAGCAGTGTAAGCCAAGATGAGCAACGGAAGAGCGTCGAGCAGTTCGGCAAGGGAATGGAATAGCACAGAAAGGAATTTCTGAGCAAAGAAATGAAGTGCGGCGATTTGATACGCGAAGGCGTGGAGAAGAGTATCGGAGCAACGAAAGGATCAAAACTCAAAACGAAAAGGAGAAACAACATGAAGGAAATGAAAGTAAGATTAACATTCACCGAGGAAATTCTTGGAACAGCGGCGGCAGATAAGGAGATCCATAAGACCTATATTGCGTCTATGGCACCGAACGCGCCGAGCAAGAAGGAAGAGGTCGAAGCGCTCGGCGTGGAAGCAGCCATCGAGAAGGGAATGACCATATTCCCGAGAAACAAAGAGGGAGTGCCGATCTATTGGGACTACCAGATCAAGGGATTCTTCAAGGATGCGGCTGGAATGCTGAGAAAGGTACCCGGAACAAAAAGTTCTAAGATTAAGGCTTACAAAAAAGAGATTGATGGACTGATCTTTGTGAAAGAACGTCAGATCCCGATTCATTTTGAGGGAACAATCGGAAATTGTGAGCGACCGCTCAGGGGACAGACACCACAGGGAGAAAAAACAGCCCTGGCGAACAGTGAGAGCATCCCAGCGGGAGCATGGATTGAGTTCACGGTACAGTGCTTAACTGACACGATGGCTGGAGCAGTGGCTGAATGGTTCGATTACGGCGCACTCAGAGGTCTTGGACAGTGGCGAAACTCAGGGAAAGGCCGCTTCCAGTGGGAACGAATCGAGTAAGGAGGAACATGGAAGAAACGACATGGGAGCAGGCGGAAGGATTCGCAGTCAGCGTGATACGAGAAGCCAGAATAAGAGCAAAATTCTGGTTTGCGGCATGGCTGGTAACTTTCGTGGTGCTGATAACGGTTGTGGCGGCCGTGTTGGTGATGTAGTAAGGAGGTTCCCCGGATGGAAGAAATTACGAAAGCAGAAGCAGAAAAAATGATTTTCATGTTTCTAGGCCGAAAAGTCCGGATCAAAGAAAAAGAAGAAAGTCGGATATCGTATCCGGCGCGGTATATGAGAAAATCGGAACTGCTTAAGCTGAAAAACCCGTTATTGGGCGAAGCGGTACTTGAACGCGCCGAGAAATACGCACCGGCGGGGGTTGTGAGAAAAATCAACCCGATGAAGAGAAACAGCCCGCTTGTGTTCGACACAGTGGAGCTGGAGAAATGGAGGGCGAAGCATTGAAGAAAAAAATTGTAGCAGCAGAAGTGATTCTGTGGGTTACGGCACTCGTGGCCATCAGCAATATCAATTGGGGCGGGTTCTTCTGGTGCTTTTCGCTGATGATTCTCGGGTATCTTGCTTTTCTGGCGGTTGACGCTGAGGAGAAGAGAAAGAAAACAGAAGCTGAAAAGGCGGAAAAGAAGAAAGACAGAGTGTTCCAGATGTGGTTGAAAATGTAAAATGCCCTCCGGAGAGACGAAGGGCATCCATAAAAAGACAACATCATCATAGCACATGAAAGGAGAAAAGGCAATGGGAATGAAAGGTTTTAAGGGATTCGAGAAAGATTTTTCCTGCGGAGGGAAACAGTGCGAGGAAAACACGACATATGAGGAGTACGGTGAGGGATGCTGCTATAAAGGCGTTATGCATTTCTACGAGGACCCGTGGGAGGTTCTGAACCATTACGACCTCGTGGATGGCAACGGAAATTTGTCTGAATTTGCGGAAGTGGAAGCATTGGGTCAGGTATGGAATGACGGAGAAAAGCGGGCAACAAATAAAATTCACGTCGGCGCAAAACTCGGACTTAAAGGGTTCTTGAAAGCGTGCATTGATTTTACACTTGAAAAAACGAATGGAACGAATCTGTCCGGTAACTCCGCGCAGATCGGCTCGTCCGGTTACTCCGCGCAGATCGG
>ULYD01052079.1_pt1 | contig 15429 bp, 13 predicted proteins | sample 1961831 | NCBI WGS metagenome assembly ULYD01 (sample SAMEA4835854, study PRJEB28245) | human gut metagenome | biome: gut microbiome; material: fecal sample | place: Denmark | collected 2008 | reverse complement strand
TATGCCTTTTACGGTTACAAACATTCTAAGTATTAAGATGAAAACGTTAGGTCTGATGATCTAGCGTTTTTTGATATAATGGAAGGAAAGTAAAAGCAGGAGTAGATTGATGAAATCAGACCAGATGTGGCAAGCCTATAAGATTTTAAATCAGACAATCGGAGATAAGATTGATGCCTGGGCCTTTGGCGTGGAAGCAGATTATTTGGCAGAACTCGTATTGATGGGGCAAAAGACAGCAACCAGTTCAGCTTTTGACTTGTATGCAGTGGGGAATGAACCATTGCCCAAGGAAAATGAACTAAGCGTCATTCTTGATAGTAAGGAGAATGCTATTTGTATTATTGAAACGACGAAAGTTGAGGTCATCCCATTTAAAGAGGTTTCTGAAGACCATGCCTACAAGGAAGGTGAAGGAGACTGTGGGCTAACCTATTGGCAAGAGCTTCATGAGAATCTCTTTAGCAATTGGTTGCATGAGGTTGGATTACATTTTAGTCAGGACAGTCTAGTTGTGTTGGAAGAATTTAGAGTGGTTTATCCTATAGATTAAAAGTTCCCAATATCTTGGGGACTTTTTACTTTAAGGAAAGATTAACCTTTCTTTAAGTCTTGTCTTAGGTTTCTTGTGTTTAATAAAGGCATCTCAAAAGTAAGAAAGAGGTCTAAGATATGACATACAAACATAGCAAACAAACACAAGAACGTTACGCCATTAAAAAATCATCAAAATGGAAAACTGCAGGCTCAGTCCTAGTAGCGAGCTTAATTTTTGGTAGCTCGGTCGTCTTAAATGAAAATAAGGCTTCAGCCGATGAGACTAACACCGAATCAACACTCTCAACGGTTACGACGGGTGAAACCACTGCCGATTTGATTGAAGAAAGTGTTCAGACAGAAGATTCGTCAAATAGTACTGAAACAAGTACAGACACTGATACAAGTACTACAACTACGACTTCCGACACGGCTTCGTCAGCAACAAGTACAACATCCGACACAACAGATACATCGACAAGTAGTGAAACATCTAATCAGTCAAGCACATCTTCAACTTCAGAAGCCAGTTCTTCTGAAACTGCTGCAACAACAACTAATGAAACTTCAGAAACGGCAACAACTACTACAGATGAAAACAGTAGCACTAATACAAGCACAAGCTCCACTGAAGCGACCGCTTCAGAGACAGCTTCAGTTCTAACCAATAATTCTGCAGATACAACTTCAGAAACCACAACGGATTCTAGCAGCACTGATTCAGAAAGTACAACGACTACGATTACCTTTAATGGGACAACGGTGGTAACGAGTGATAGTAGCACAGTGACGGTTGATGGTACTACCGTTACCATTAATCAATCAGGTTCATATACACTAACAGGTAATGGCTCAAGTTATACTATTATTGTGGCTGGTAGCGTGACGGATCCAGTTACAATTTACTTGGATGGAGTGACCTTAACAGATTCCTCAATCACTTCTAATTCCTCAGCAGAATTGACAGTGAATGTCCTTTCAGACAGTTCCATTTCTGCGACTTCTGCTAATGCCATCGAAGCAGCGGGAGCTTTGACCATTACCAGTGGTACTGGAAGCACCCTTACCCTTTCAAGTACTGAAAAGCACGCCATCAAGGCTGATAGTGTGACTGTTGATTCAGTAACGCTTGATTTGACGTCAGAGGCTAAAGATGGTATCAATGCGACGACAGCTGTAACTATTAAAAATGCCACAGTCAACATCACAGCAACTGATGACGGTATTCAGGTCGAAGACGAAACAGATGTGAACAGTGGTGATTTGACGATTACCGACTCAACGGTAACCATTAATGCAACTGATAAAGGTATCACGGTTACAGATGAATTGACTGTCGAAGGCAATTCTAAAGTAACAGTTGTAGCAGGTGACGAAGGCCTTGAAGGGCGTTATATCAATTTGACAGGTGGAACCGTTGATATCACTGCTGGTGATGATGGTATTAACGCCACTGAGTGGACGACCAAGGACAGCGCTGATACTTCAAGCTTAACCAATTCGACTTCTGACTTGGAAAATGAAGTGGGCATCAATATTGACGGTGCAACGGTAACTATCTTGGCAGATGGTGATGGTATCGACAGTAACGGCAATGTGACAGTGAAAAGTGGTTCTCTCTACGTCGCTCAGACAAGTGCAGATAATGCTGCTATCGACTACGATGGAACAGGTATTATTTCGGGCGGTACTGTATGGGCTATTGGTAACCAAGGAATGGCTCAAGCCTTTACAACAGGTTCAAGCCAGTCTTATATCATGGCCAACATCTCTGGTAGTGCTGGAGATACCATCACAGTTACAGATAGTTCTGGAAATGTTGTAGCGACCACAACAGCAACAACTTCATTTGGAAATGTGGTCTTTAGTACCGAGAGTCTAACTTCGGGTGAAACCTATACCATTACGACATCAAGTGGTGCTAGTGTGACTGCAACAGCTACTGAAGAAGGCACAAACAATGGTCCTGGTGCTGGTGGCATGGGCGGCTTCCCAGGTGGTGGTTTTGGTAATAGTTCAATGTCTGATAACTTCGGAGGCTACGGCGGACCAACTAGCTATGGTGGCAGCTCTACAAATACGGGTACCGTCAATACCCCATGGGGTCAATCTGCTTCGACAAGTTCTGAGAATACAACTAGCACAAGTAGTACAAGTTCAACAAGCCAGACGGCTAATACTGGACGTCCTACCCCATCAAACTTTGCTAGTCAAACAAGTAGCTCAAACTCTATAAATATGAGCCCTACGACAAGCAGCAGTGCTAATCAACCAGCTACCAATGCTCCAGCAATGACAGCGACAAACACAGCTTTATCAAATCAAAATACGTCAACATCAAATCCTTCAAGCTTTGAAGGAGCATCGCTTAAATCAAATACCTCTCTCGCTAACCAGCCTACAAAAGAGCAATCGACACAAACAATGACCAATACATCAAGCAGTGCCCAACAACAAGCTCATGAGACTGCTGAAAAGTTGGATAAGCTCCAACCTCAAAATCAAAGCTCTAAAGCATCAAAAGGTCAGCCAAGAGAAGTTTCAAGTCAAAAGGAAAATGTAGGCCCAGTCGTACAGACGAATCTTGCACAAAAAACAAATAATCAAACAAGCTCTAAGTCTAACCAGTCTGACAAAAGCTCACAAAGCAACCAAACAACAAGTAAATCTAGCCTACCAAATACTGGTGATGTGAGTAGCTTGGGCTTAGGCGCATTAGGAGCTGTACTCATGACAACATCATTTGCACTTAAGGGAAGCAAGCATTCCCGTAAGTAATCTCTCATTTTAAGTATAAAAAACTGTACCTGATTAACAGATACAGTTTTTTTACTTATTTTTTAAAGCTATTTTTAAGGCCTTCAACAGCACCTTCAACGCCTTCTTTAACATCTTCGATACCGTCTTTTGCTTTTGCTACAACTTTTTCGACAGCACCTTCGATTTCAGTTTTTTTGTCGCCAGTAAGTTTACCAGCACCCTCTTTAAGAGCGCCTTTAGCTTGATTCAATTTATCTTCGATTCCCATAGTAGAACCTCCTTTTTATGATGAGACCATTGTAGACAATATTAGACGGTAATGCAAGTGATTTGTTTAATAAGTAACGACATTAATGTTTCCTTTATCGTATTCAGCGATGAAGATATCTGAAATGTTGTCATATCCCATTTTAGTAAGTTCGTCGTTTAACCATGCTTCAGATTTTCCGATACTGTCAAGAATTTCCAACTGAACAACGCCATCTGTGACAATTGGGTATTTCGGATTTTCATCACCCGCACGAACCACAATCAATTGGCCGTTTTGCTCAATTACAGCACGTTTAACCTCTTTGAGTTGAAAAATTCCTTGAGAACGTAATTTTAAAGCGACATCAGAGGCTGAAAGTCCTTTAGAGCGACAAGCTTCAGGATCTAGTTGACCATGTTTGATGATGACTGTTGGCTTACCGTCAATCAAGTGTTTGATAAAGCGAATGTTTGTGTTAAGCCATTTTAGAAGTAAAATCAAAATCGTCCAAATAATCAAAATCACGAAATATTGGAGGATGGAAACGTTACTACTATAAATTGTTCCACCGATGATTCCACCAAGGACGAAGTTCTGTACTTGGTCAGTAGCTGAGCTAGGTGCTAGGTTTCCTTTACCTGTTAAATTGATAACAAAGACGAGTGAAATAAGCCCCAAAGCTAGTTTAATTGCAACAGTAAGATAAAAAGATGTCATTTTTTAACCTCCACGAGTTCAACATCAGACTTGTAAAGTTTTATTTGTTCTAGCAAGTAGCTATCGGGATCCGAACCTGCAATGGCACGGTAGTAGTTGTCTTTAACTTTTACGATAGCTCCATCAGTGGCAGCAGAAGTATTGACATAAACCTTGCTCTTATCAACGTCAAGATTTTTAGACACAACCTCGATAAAGTGAAGAGATGCTCTAAATTGGTCGTTGTTAGATTGATTGCTTTGGAAATTACTGATAGCAATTAGAACCACGGCAACTAAGGTTAAAATAGAAATAATAGAGAGTTCACGAAACTTAGTATCATGGCGTTCTTTGAAGGCTTTAAAAGCAAATACACCGGTCACTAAAATAAGTCCTGCAGTAATGGCAACCATAACCAAGTTTTGTTGGCTAATCTGACTTAGCACATAGTCGTAGGAATAGAATTTCATTGAGAAGATTTCCTTTCATAGTATCACTAACATTATAGGTTAAAAAGTCTTTAAATTCAATCAATCTATCCGAAAAATGAAGGAATGAGTAGGATTCTTAAAGGAAATTTGCTATTGAAATGACTTGCAGCCATTAAGCCAAAATCTTATGATTTCTTTAAGGACTTTGTTGATATTTTCACAAATTATGCTTATAATTGAGGTAATCAACAATCAGAACTTGCCTAAATTTTTCGAGAATCAGAAGTCTGGTAACTTAAAGAGATTGGTTATTTTATGTAAGACTTCACTGTTAATCTCTAAGAGAGTCAACACCTTTTCTTGAATTCCAAAAAATGTTAAGGCCTCTCGTTCCTAGAAAAAGGAGTAATTATGTCTGAACCATTATTTTTACAATCTGTCATGCAGGAGAAGATTTGGGGTGGCACGAATTTGCGTGATGTCTTTGGCTACGACATTCCTAGCGACCATGTTGGAGAGTACTGGGCTATCTCAGCTCACCCTAACGGCGTCTCTACTATCAAGAATGGTCGCTATGCCGGTCAAACTTTGGATGCCCTTTATGCAGAGCATCGTGAGTTGTTCGGCAATCGTCAGGAACCTGTCTTTCCTCTCTTGACTAAGATTTTGGATGCTAATGATTGGCTTAGTGTGCAAGTTCATCCAGATGATGCTTATGGACTTGAACATGAAGGTGAGCTTGGTAAAACAGAGTGTTGGTATATCATTGCCGCTGAACCAGGCGCAGAAATCATTTATGGTCACAATGCTAAATCAAAAGAAGAATTGCGCCAGCAAATTGAAAGTAAGGATTGGGAAAATCTCTTGACCAAGGTTCCAGTTAAAGCAGGAGATTTCTTCTATGTGCCAAGTGGTACCATGCATGCTATTGGTGCAGGTATCATGGTTCTTGAAACGCAACAATCTAGTGATACGACCTACCGTGTTTATGATTTTGACCGTAAAGATGATCAAGGTAACCTGCGTGAACTCCATCTTGAAAAATCTATCAATGTCCTTAATATCGGTGAGCCAGCCAACAGTCGACCAGTCACAACAAAAGTAGATGACCTCAAATCAACGCTCTTAGTAGCAAGTGATTTCTTCGCCGTTTATAAATGGGAAATCTCAGGTAAGGCTGATTTTGAAAAGACTGCTGATTACAGTTTGTTTAGTGTACTTGACGGTCAAGGAAGCCTCTTAGTCGATGATCAAGAATACCAAATTGCAAAAGGCAGCCACTTTATTCTTCCTAGCGATGTTGAAACATGGCAAATTAAGGGAGAGCTTGAATTGATTGTCAGTCACCCATAATCAAAATATCAAACTAGACGAGATGAGAATCTTGTCTAGTTTTTTCGTACAAGGATACAGAAAATTTGCAATTTTAAAAACCTTTGTAAATACGTTTCAATAGCTTGAAGTTCCAAACTAATCATGTCATACTAAATAAGTTGACTAAAATTATAATAAACAAGTTGTGTCTATTTGGGGCATAAGATCTTGTTTGTTTTAGATTGGAGAAACTTATGTTAAAAAAGGGAAGCCTTACAGCTTTATTGTTGTTTGGTATGTTCTTTGGAGCGGGAAATCTGACCTTTCCCCCTCAGCTAGGCTTTGAATCTGGAGGTCATTTTTGGCCAGCCATTGCCGGCTTTGTCCTATCAGGTGTTGGTATTGCCATCCTAACACTGGTTATCGGGACTTTAAATCCTAAGGGTTACATTCATGAGATTTCTCAAAAAATCTCGCCTAAGTTTGCCCTAGTCTATTTGGCAGTACTTTATCTGTCCATTGGTCCTTTCTTTGCCATTCCTAGAACGGCCGCCACCGCCTTTTCAATTGGCTTCTCTCCTTTGATTGGAAGTGGACATACTAGCCTTTGGCTCTTTGTCTTTACCGTAATCTACTTTGCTCTAGCACTTTGGATTGCCATGAATCCATCTAAAATTCTAGATAGTATTGGACGTATATTGACGCCTATCTTTGCCATCATGATTGTTGTCGTTATCGTGGCAGGAGCATTTAAATATGGTGGTCACAATCCTCAGGATGCAAGTCAAGCCTATCAGGCTTCTGCTTTTGGTAAAGGATTCTTGGAAGGCTACAACACCTTGGATGCCTTGGCTTCTGTGGCCTTCAGTGTAGTAGCAGTAGTCACACTCAACCAATTAGGCTTCAAGTCTAAAAAAGAGTATATCTCAACGATTTGGGTCGTTGGTTTCGTAGTGACTATCCTCTTTGGTGCTCTGTATTTGGGATTAGCCTTTTTGGGGAATCATTTCCCACTCCAAGTGGCGGGATTACCAAAAGATGCCAATATTGGTGCAAGTGTCTTGTCACAAGCCACACAAGCCATCTTTGGACCAGCGGCTCAGATTTTCTTAGCTATCATGGTGACAGTGACTTGCTTCACAACAACCGCAGGGCTTATTGTTGCGACTGGGGAATTCTTCCACAAGGCATTTCCGAAAGTATCTTACAAGGCTTACGCCATTATCTTTACCTTGATTGGGTTTGCGATTGCCAACTTGGGACTTAACAATATCATTGCTTTCTCAGTACCAGTGCTTTTGATTCTCTACCCAATTACTATCACGATTGTCATGATTGTAATTGCCAACAAGTTCGTGGCCTTGTCTAAACCTGGTATGCAAATAACAGTTGCTGTAGTCACGTTGATTGCCTTGCTCAGCGTGCTTGCTAGCCAATTCAAGCTTGCAGGACTCAATGCTCTTATTAACTTCCTACCATTGTCAGGAGCATCCTTGCCATGGTTGATACCAGCCATTTTGTGTATCCTCTTGTCTCTCGTCTTACCAGATAAGATTAAGAGCGAAAGCTTTGAAATGGAATAAAAATAAAATCCTATCACAATGTGATGGGATTTTTTCTCCCTCAAGTCACTATAAGTGCGAAATCTTCTCAAAAGCGTTACACTTAAGGCGTGGAGATGAAAGTATCTATTGAAGGGAGTGTTAAAAATGTCAAATCTAAATAATCATATGATTTATCTTGCTGGTGGCTGTTTCTGGGGTGTTGAGGAATACTTTTCACGTGTTCCTGGTGTGTTAGATGCTGTTTCGGGTTATGCTAATGGACGTAGTGAGACCACTCGCTATGAGCTCATCGGTCAGACGGGTCATGCTGAGACTGTTCAGGTGACTTATGATGCTAGTAAGGTGTCATTGCGAGAGATTTTGCTACATTTCTTCCGTATTATCAATCCTCTAAGCAAAAATAAACAGGGCAATGATGTGGGAACTCAGTACCGTACGGGTGTTTATTACACAGATGACAATGACCTACCAGTCATAAAGCAAGTTTTCCAAGAAATGACTGAGCAATACGGCCAGCCTTTGGCGGTTGAATTGTTGCCTCTGAAGCACTTTATTCCTGCAGAGGATTACCATCAAGATTATCTCAAGAAGAATCCTAATGGCTATTGCCATATAAATGTTAATCAAGCAGTTAATCCTGTTATTGATTCAAGTGCTTATCACAAGCCAAATCAGGAGGAGCTTAAGGAAAGCTTGAGTCCAGAAGCCTATGCTGTGACCCAGGAAAATGGAACGGAACGTGCCTTTACGAGTCCGCTTTGGAATCAGTTTGAGCCTGGAATTTACGTTGACGTGGTGACTGGCGAACCACTCTTTTCCTCCAAGGATAAGTTTGATTCAGCCTGTGGCTGGCCAAGTTTCTCTCGCCCTATAAGCCCCGAGGTAGCCAACTACAAGGAAGACCATTCGCACAATATGGACCGCATCGAAGTTCGTAGTCGTGTGGGTGATTCTCATCTAGGTCATGTCTTTCCAGATGGGCCAAGAGATAAGGGTGGCTTACGCTACTGTATCAATGGTGTAGCAACGCGATTTGTTCCTAAAGCTGACATGGCAAAAGAAGGCTATGCTTACTTGCTTGATCAAGTGGACTGATTAGTTATTCTGAAGGAATGAATTATTTACTAAAAAGAGGTTGGTTCTAACCTCTTTTTTCATGACAGAAGAAGATGTAAATAAGATGAAAGCCTTTTAAACCTAACATGATATGTAACCTAACCATTCAGGATAAAAAAGTGACCTTTCATTACATTTTTTAACAATTTGGGCAAAATTGTTTTATGTTTCAAATAAAAAAATAGTACACTATAATAGTGAGAAATCTGACAAGTGTCAATATGTCCTTCTCCTTAGCTTTTGCTGGTTTTGGCGTCTGTAAACATTATTGTACTTTGTGTAATAATGAGTCTTCCCAACCTCCCAATATGATTTTATATGTCTTAACTTACCTAAACAAGACTAGCAAGAGATACTAAGATATTTCCTTAAGAAGTAATGACAGTACTTGTTAGATTTTATGATAACATTCAGATAGTCCTAAGGACTATTTTATTGTGCTAAACCTTTTTGACGGAGATTATTATGGAATGGATGAATAAACTAATCATATTAATAGCCATTTGTGTCTTGTGGTTCTGGTCTTTTCTTTTACTTCCTAAAACAGGGGAGAAAGTAGTTTATTTTTATCATTTCCTAGCTCTGTGTGGTTTAGTCATGATTTATGGTGCCCTAGTTGATCCAGCTGGTCTCTGTGATACTTTTTTCAATATTAAACATCTATGTTTTCATTAATGCATCCAGTTTGGTAATAGGTCAGGAAAATCTGAATATAATTAATCACTCATCAAAAGAAGCTTTCTGTGTATTGATAACAGTCTATCTGTTTTCAATATGCAGGAGTTTTTTTTTCTGTATTATCGAGATTTGAGTATAGAAAAAGCAGTCTGACAAGACTGCTTCAGGGATATCAAAGTTGTGATTCGTAACGTTTGACGATTCTATTTAAGCGCCATTGGTAACAGAGACCACTGACGATAAGGCTAGCAATAAGGCCAATCCAGTAACTGTAGGGACCTAGCCCAGTGACTTTTTCAAGAAGGAAGCCAACTGGGAAGGTGATGCCCCAGTAGGTTAGGACACCGAGATAAAAAGGTACCTTAGTGTCTTTATAGCCACGGAGGATTCCTTGAAGCGGAGCCGCAAAGACATCTGCCACTTGGAAGAAGAGGCTATAGGTCATGAAAATGGCTGTCATTCTCAAAAATTCAGGTTCATGCCCATAGAGTTCTGCCAAATCATAGCGCAAGAAGTAGAGGAAAATCAAGGTAAAGATAGAAAATCCTAGGGCTGTCAACCGTCCCAGCTTGCTGTAGCTCTTGACCGCATTCATGCGTCTGGCCCCAAATTCGTAGGAAATAATGATAGCCATGGCACTGGAAATGCTGAGAGGGAAGGCGTACATGAGATTTGAGAAATTCATGGCTGCCTGGTGACTGGCAATCACTAGGGACGGATATTTAGACATAACCAGACCAACACCTGAGAAGATGGCGACCTCCGCAAAGACCGTTCCACCAATCGGGAGACCCAGTTTAAGTGCCTCAAGTAGAGCACTTTTATCAAGGGGTTGGACCTTTTCAATGTGGTAGGGCTTAACCCTTTTATGTTTTCTGATAACGGCAATGGAAATGAGGAGAAGGGCCCAATAAGCCATTGAAGTTCCCAGACCTGCTCCAGCTCCCCCTAACTCTGGTAGACCAGCAATGCCATAGATGAGGAGGAAATTGAAGAAACCATTGAGAGGTAGGAGCAAAAGCATGAGATACATGGAGAGACGCGTGAGGCCAAGGGCATCAAGGAAGGAGCGAACCACACTAAAGAGTAGAAGGGGGATAATCCCAAGACTTAAAAAGCGTAAATAACCAAGGGCTACCTTTCTGACCAAAGGCTCCAAACCTAAATGATTCAAAACCAAGGGTGCCCCTAGAAAAACGAGGGCAAAGAGGATAAGTGATAGGCCCAAAGCCATATAAAGAAATTGATAGAAATCAGGTGCCACTCGGTCCTTGCGACCTGCCCCTAGATGGTGTCCGATAATAGGAACTAGGGCAGAGACGATACCTGTTAAAAAGGTGAAAAAAGGACTCCATAAACTCGTTGCCATGGCTACCCCCGCCAAGTGTAGGGCATCGTATTGACCAGTCATGGTAGTGTCCACAAAGGCTGCCGAGAAGTTGGCAAACTGATAAATCAGTATGGGCACAAAAATCTTGAAGAAAACAAGAAATCGCTCACGGAGAGAATGTGTTTCGTGCATTCTGTTTTCCTTTCTAAATTTTTCAAATTATATAATCATTGTACAACTGTTATCCAATAAAGTCTATAATTGACAGAAGGTTTGATCCCATTCTCTCAAATTATCGTCATCACCAATAAAAGCCAAGTAGTGGAGAATTTCTTTATGTATAATCTTTCCCATATTCTTATCGATAAATTTATAAAGGTAAGCGGCTCCTAGCTCTTTAAGATAGAGTTTTTGTAACATGAAATAATCTGGGAATTGAATAGTTTTTAGTTCGTTTAGATAGTAATCACTATCTTCTTGATTTCCGTAAAGAATGATTTGGAAAATACAACGACTGATAACATCTAAAGTGATTCGATCTAAATTATTTCTAGGATTTTTACCGAGAATTGATAGGAGTTCTTTAATGTAGATTTTTAGCGCATCTTCTGTGAAGATATCCTTTACCATATCCAGTAAATCAATATCAAGAAGTGTCCAAATATCAATCGAAAAGAAGTAGTTTTGAAGTTCTGTAGCAATATCTTGGTTAACTGGCTGGTTTTGAAGTTTTGAAACCTGACAGGTAATACAAAGACTAATCAGATAATCGCTATAATTAGTTTCTCCTAAAATGCGAAATCTTTCTGCGACTTGCTTTAGTGCTTCAAAATCTAGATTATTTGAGGCGTGATTGTATTGATTAGCAAGTTTTATGTAGGTTTCGTCCACAAGATATTCTTGTCCGAAAAATTCATTATATTCGACTTTTAGGTGTTTTAAAAGTTTGAAAAGAATATCATTTGAGAGTGATGTTTTGTTATTTTCAAAGTCTGAAATACTCGCCACAGATCCAGCCACTTGAGCGAGTCTTTGAATAGTATATTTTCTCTGTTTGCGAATCTGCTTAAATTTTTGACCTAGTTCCATATAAAATTTCCTTATCGGATTTCCGAAATTTCAATAGTTGATACTATTAATAAACTAAAATAATAGTATCAAATGGAAGGAGGTAAAAGCAATGATTATTGAAAAAATAAATCAGTTGCTGTATCACAATGATGGTTAAGTTTATTAAGTTACTTCCTAAGAAGGAAATAGTACTTTATATCATTTTTGCACTTCTTTATTCGTGTCAAGGAATTGTTATTCCTGTAATTATCCAGATGGCAGGTCATTTAGATAGCTGTAATAGTCGGGATTTAATAGTTTTTACTTTTTCGGGTATTTCTCTTTGGGTGGCTGTGTACGCTTTTATGTATATAGAGAATATTCTGCTTCGTTCTATTATTAGGGCGTTTAATCTAAGACTATCAGGGAATATTTTGAAGAATTATGCTGTCTTTCCTAAAAAGAACTCTGATTCTGAGCTTTGCTCACTCTTGACACAAGATCTTGGAATCGTAGACCAGGAGTTCCTTCAATCATTTCTTATCTCACCAGTGTGGGGTGCCTCTGTCCTAGTATCTGTTATTTATCTGCTCAAACAAAATGTTATTGTGGGTAGTCTTTTTACTGTAGGTGCTTTTCTGATGATTTTGCCTCAGTTTATATTTAAGAGAAAATTAAAAGAATCAGGAGAATTACTAAGTAGTTCAAAAGAGAAGAATTTAAGAGCTATCACAGACTTTGGTAAGGGGATTGAAACGATTATTTGCAACCAGGCAGAAAAAGAAAATGTAAGGCAAACTCTCGTAACACTTGGTGAGATGGAGAAGACACAATTTAAATATTATACACTTCAGAATTTGGTTATGTTTTGGACAGGACCTCTGAAAGCTATCGGTTTGATTGGACCGTTTGTGATTGGTCTTGTAATGAAACAAAATTCAATCACTACACTTATTGCTATGATGTCTGCATCAACATATCTCATTAACCCCTTACAACAAATTCTGGAGGCTATTGCAAGTATTCAATCAAGTCAAGTGATAAAAGATAAATTATTGACATTTGGAAGTGAGGCAGAAATTCCTTCAAAAGGGCATCACATACATACTTTAGAAGAAATTCAGTTAAAAAATGTCACTAAATCTTATGATAATCAAGAGATTTTTCGAGATGTTACGGTTACTTTTTCATTGTCTCAGCATAATCTTATAGTTGGTGATAGTGGTATTGGGAAAACAACACTTTTTAGGTTAATATCAGGGCAAGATAAGGCATATAGTGGGGAAATCATTTTTAAAAGCATTGATGGAAGGGAGCTGACTCCAAATTTAGATAACATTGCAATTATTCATCAAAATCCCTATGTCTTTCATACAAGTGTGCGACATAATCTAACTCTTTATCAAGATTGTTCTGACTCATTGCTCATTTCAACACTGAAAAAGGTTGGACTATGGGAGGCTTGTTGTCACCAATTAGACTATGAATTAACTGGAGATAACTTTTCAGGTGGTCAAATCATAAAACTGGAGATTGCACGTGCTATTTTGAGAGGCAAGCAGGTTTTACTTGCGGATGAGATGATGGCTTCTTTAGATGCAGCAAGTTCAAAGGAAATAAGAAATGTCTTGCAACAATTGCCTAATAGTATTATTGAAATTGCCCATCATTACAATTTGGAAGATTACGATGCTGTCTATAGAATTGAAAATAAGTCAATCGTAAGAATTAAATAGTACGAGCTACTTTCAGTAAAAGTTAGACAGAGTAGTTGCTTAGTCTTTTCTTTCGATTTACAAACTTGAAGATTTTAATTTCAAACAAAAACACCTAAGTCAAGCGACTCAGGTGTTCTTGTGTTATTTTTCTTTTTTGTTATGGTTCAAAATGGCATTTAGGACAATGGCAAGCAAGCTTGCGACCACGATACCGTTTGAGAAGAACATTTGGAAAGCATTTGGTAGGCTGTTGAAGAGGTTGCTACCGTTAAGACCAACCCCTGCAGCGATTGATACCGCAGCAATCAAGAAGTTGTGTTCATTGTTGGCGAAATCAACACGTGCCAAGATTTGCATTCCTTGGATAGAAACAAAACCGAACATGACAAGCATAGCGCCACCAAGGACTGGGCTTGGGATGATTTGCGCTAAGGCACCGAACTTAGGAAGGAGTCCAAGAAGAACAAGGAAACCAGCTGCATAGTAGATTGGCAAGCGAGTCTTGATACCTGACAATTTCACAAGACCAACGTTTTGTGAAAAACCAGTGTATGGGAAGGTGTTGAAGAGTCCACCAAGGAGAACAGCCAAACCTTCAGCGCGGTAACCGTTACGAAGGCGAGTGCTATCGAGTGGTTCTTTGGTAATATCAGAGAGGGCCAAGTAAACTCCAGTTGATTCAACCATAGACACTGTAGCGATAATACACATCATGATGATTGATGATAACTCAAACTTTGGCATTCCAAAGTAGAATGGTGTTGGCACGTGGACAATAGGTGCCGCAGCCACTGGTGAGAAGTCAACCAAGCCCATGCTTGCTGCGATAGCAGTACCGACAATCAAACCAATCAAGATTGAGATGGATTTGATAAATCCTTTAGTGAAAATATTAATCAAAAGGATGATGAGAACGGTAATAGCTGCAAGGAAGAGGCTTTGACCAGTTGGTTTATCAACGTTGTTCCCCATATTTCCGATAGCCACAGGGATGAGGGTCAAACCAATAGTTGTGATGACAGATCCCGTAACGATAGAGGGGAAGAGATTGGCCACTTTTGAGAAGACGCCAGAAACGAGGATAACATAAATCCCTGAAACGATAAGGGCACCAAACATAGCACCGCTACCGTGTTTCTCACCAATCATAATCAGTGGTGCCACTGACTGGAAGGCAACCCCAAGAACAACTGGAAGACCGATACCGAAGTATTTATTAAGTTGAAGTTGGAGGAAGGTTGCTACACCACACATGAAAATGTCTGTTGAAATCAAGTAGGTTAATTCATGGGCTGAATATCCCAAAGCACCAGCAATCATGATTGGAACCAGGATTGATCCCGAGTACATGGCAAGTAGGTGTTGCAGTCCTAGGACCGCTGCCTGCGAGTGTTTCTCTTTGTTTTGCATTAGATGTCTGCCTCCTTAAATACGACCTGACCATTTTCAAAACGATCCAAACGAGCAAGTGAAACGACTGGGTAGCCAGCTTCTTCCAGAAGGGCACGACCATCTTGGAAAGATTTCTCAATAACGATACCAACCGCTTCAACGTGTGCACCAGCTTCTTCGATGATTTGAATCAAGCCTTTGGCAGCTTGACCGTTAGCTAGGAAGTCATCAACGATGAGGACCTTATCTTCAGGAGTGAGGAACTTGCTTGCGATAGAGACAGTACTAGTCACCTGCTTAGTGAAGGAGTAGACCTCAGCAGTGAGGATTCCTTCATTCATGGTGATATTTTTAGCCTTCTTAGCAAAAATCATAGGGACATCCAAAGCTTCAGCAGCATAGAGGGCCGGAGCAATACCAGATGCCTCAATAGTTACTACCTTAGTGATGCCTGCATCTTTGAACTTGTCAGCAAAGACCTTTCCAATCTCACGCATGAGGTCAAAGTCCACTTGGTGAGTGAGGAAAGAGTCAACTTTGAGGATGTTCTCCCCAAGGACATTCCCATCTTTGAGAATGCGGTCTTCCAGTA
>ULYD01028696.1_pt1 | contig 15565 bp, 9 predicted proteins | sample 1961831 | NCBI WGS metagenome assembly ULYD01 (sample SAMEA4835854, study PRJEB28245) | human gut metagenome | biome: gut microbiome; material: fecal sample | place: Denmark | collected 2008 | reverse complement strand
TAAGACGTAAGATGCGAAAAGCAGCCATGGACAGAAACTATCTCGCGTCAGTCCTTGCGGGGAGCGGGCTTTCGTAATCTTGCCCTGCCTGCTCACCTCCTCCAGGCACTTCCACTACATTATGACCTGCTCGGTGCCACCGCTCCTTTTCACTATGACGTTAACCTCCCCTCCTTGACACCATGCTTTTGTCTACATTCTACGCAAACGGCAACTTTTATAACCAGTGTAAAAATAACGTGCCGCAATAGTCATACCTATTAATGGTAAAAAGCTGTCACAATTCATAAAAAACCTTAATATACGCCACCCTAAACATAACCAGCGTTAATGTAAGGTTTTTGTGTGGACTGGCTTCTTGATGTTTTTGCAACCTGGCTCTACGGCTTAAAAGTAATCGCGATAACGTTAGCGGTCATCATGTTCATCAGCGGGCTGGACGATTTTTTTATTGATGTCGTCTACTGGGTACGCCGCATTAAACGCAAGTTGAGTGTTTATCGCCGCTACCCGCGAATGAGTTACCGCGAACTGTATAAACCAGATGAAAAACCGTTAGCGATTATGGTTCCGGCGTGGAATGAAACGGGCGTCATCGGCAATATGGCCGAGCTGGCGGCGACCACGCTCGACTACGAAAACTATCATATCTTTGTTGGCACCTACCCCAACGACCCCGATACTCAACGTGATGTTGACGAAGTGTGCGCTCGCTTTCCGAACGTGCATAAGGTAGTCTGCGCGCGTCCTGGTCCCACCAGCAAAGCCGACTGTCTGAACAACGTGCTGGACGCCATCACCCAGTTTGAACGTAGCGCCAATTTCGCTTTTGCTGGTTTTATTCTGCATGACGCCGAAGATGTGATTTCACCGATGGAATTGCGTCTGTTCAACTATCTGGTCGAGCGTAAAGATCTGATTCAGATCCCGGTGTATCCGTTCGAACGCGAATGGACGCACTTCACCAGCATGACTTACATTGATGAGTTTTCAGAGCTGCATGGCAAAGATGTTCCGGTGCGTGAAGCCCTCGCCGGACAAGTGCCCAGCGCAGGCGTCGGCACCTGTTTCAGCCGCCGCGCCGTGACCGCTCTGTTAGCTGACGGTGACGGTATTGCTTTCGACGTGCAGAGTCTGACTGAAGATTACGACATTGGTTTCCGCCTGAAAGAGAAAGGTATGACGGAAATTTTTGTCCGTTTTCCGGTGGTGGACGAAGCCAAAGAACGCGAGCAGCGCAAATTTTTACAGCACGCACGGACGTCAAACATGATCTGCGTGCGCGAATATTTCCCCGATACCTTTTCGACTGCAGTTCGACAAAAATCTCGCTGGATCATCGGCATTGTTTTCCAGGGCTTTAAAACCCACAAATGGACCTCCAGCCTGACGCTGAACTACTTTCTCTGGCGCGACCGCAAAGGGGCAATCAGTAACTTTGTCAGCTTCCTCGCGATGCTGGTGATGCTCCAGCTTTTGCTGTTGCTGGCGTATGAAAGTTTGTGGCCCAATGCCTGGCATTTCCTTTCTATTTTTAGCGGCAGCGCATGGTTAATGACCCTGCTGTGGCTAAACTTTGGCTTGATGGTTAACCGCATCGTGCAGCGGGTGATTTTCGTCACTGGCTACTACGGTCTGACGCAGGGGCTGCTATCTGTCCTGCGTCTTTTCTGGGGCAACCTGATTAACTTCATGGCCAACTGGCGCGCGCTAAAACAGGTACTTCAACACGGCGATCCACGTCGCGTCGCGTGGGATAAAACAACGCATGACTTCCCCAGCGTGACTGGCGATACCCGCTCGTTGCGCCCGTTAGGCCAAATTCTGCTGGAAAATCAGGTCATCACTGAAGAACAACTCGATACAGCACTGCGTAATCGCGTCGAAGGTCTACGCCTGGGCGGTTCAATGCTGATGCAGGGGCTGATTAGCGCCGAGCAGCTGGCACAGGCGCTGGCAGAGCAAAACGGCGTGGCGTGGGAATCCATCGATGCCTGGCAGATCCCGTCCTCGCTGATTGCCGAAATGCCAGCCTCCGTAGCGCTGCATTATGCAGTACTGCCGCTGCGTCTGGAAAATGATGAGTTAATTGTCGGCAGTGAAGATGGTATTGACCCGGTTTCGCTGGCGGCCCTGACGCGTAAAGTCGGACGCAAAGTGCGTTACGTCATTGTTCTGCGGGGACAAATTGTCACGGGGTTACGTCACTGGTATGCACGCCGACGCGGTCACGATCCGCGGGCAATGTTGTACAATGCGGTTCAGCATCAGTGGCTCACGGAACAGCAGACCGGTGAAATCTGGCGGCAATATGTGCCGCATCAGTTCCTGTTCGCCGAAATACTGACCACGCTCGGTCATATTAATCGTTCAGCAATTAACGTGTTGTTATTGCGCCATGAACGCAGTTCTCTGCCGCTCGGCAAGTTTTTGGTCACCGAAGGCGTTATCAGCCAGGAAACGTTGGATCGCGTCCTGACAATTCAACGCGAATTACAAGTTTCGATGCAATCACTATTACTCAAAGCAGGTTTAAACACAGAACAGGTTGCGCAACTGGAGTCCGAAAATGAAGGAGAATAACCTTAATCGCGTCATCGGATGGTCTGGTTTACTGCTGACGTCTTTATTGAGTACCAGCGCACTCGCAGACAATATCGGCACCAGCGCAGAAGAGCTGGGGCTGAGCGATTATCGCCATTTTGTTATTTATCCCCGTCTCGATAAGGCGCTGAAGGCACAGAAAAATAACGACGAAGCAACCGCCATCCGCGAATTTGAATATATACACCAGCAGGTGCCGGATAATATTCCGCTGACTTTATACCTTGCGGAAGCCTATCGCCATTTTGGTCATGATGACCGGGCGCGGCTGTTGCTTGAGGATCAACTGAAACGTCACCCAGGAGATGCCCGACTTGAGCGCAGTCTGGCGGCTATTCCGGTTGAAGTGAAAAGCGTTACGACTGTTGAAGAACTGCTTGCCCAGCAAAAAGCGTGCGACGCTGCGCCGACCCTGCGTTGTCGCAGTGAAGTCGGGCAGAATGCCCTGCGGCTGGCACAATTACCTGTCGCCAGAGCGCAACTGAACGATGCGACGTTTGCTGCATCGCCAGAAGGAAAAACGCTGCGAACCGATCTGCTGCAACGGGCAATCTACCTGAAACAATGGTCCCAGGCAGATACGCTATACAATGAAGCACGCCAGCAGAACACATTAAGCGCGGCAGAACGCCGTCAGTGGTTTGACGTGCTTCTTGCCGGGCAGCTGGACGATCGGATCCTGGCACTGCAATCACAGGGGATCTTCACCGATCCTCAGTCATATATTACTTACGCGACCGCGCTGGCTTATCGTGGCGAAAAAGCACGCCTCCAGCATTATCTCAATGAAAATAAGCCGCTGTTTACCACGGACGCACAAGAGAAAAGTTGGCTCTATCTGTTATCTAAATACAGCGCCAACCCCGTTCAGGCATTGGCGAATTATACGGTGCAGTTTGCCGATAACCGCCAGTATGTTGTTGGCGCGACGCTACCGGTGCTGTTAAAAGAAGGTCAGTACGACGCAGCGCAAAAACTGCTCGCCACCCTCCCCGCCAATGAAATGCTTGAGGAGCGTTATGCTGTCAGCGTGGCGACCCGTAACAAGGCTGAATCTCTGCGTCTGGCACGATTGCTGTATCAGCAAGAACCGGCAAATCTTACCCGCCTGGATCAACTGACCTGGCAACTGATGCAGAACGAGCAGTCACGCGAAGCTGCCGATTTATTGCTGCAACGCTATCCTTTCCAGGGCGATGCGCGTGTCAGCCAGACTTTAATGGCGCGACTGGCGTCTCTGCTGGAAAGTCATCCTTACCTGGCAACGCCGGCGAAGGTGGCGATTTTATCGAAACCCTTACCGCTGGCGGAGCAACGTCAGTGGCAAAGTCAGTTGCCGGGTATTGCAGATAATTGCCCGGCAATAGTTCGCTTGCTGGGCGATATGTCGCCTTCCTACGATGCTTCCGCCTGGAACCGTCTGGCAAAGTGTTATCGGGACACGCTACCCGGTGTGGCGCTGTATGCATGGCTTCAGGCCGAACAACGACAACCGAACGCCTGGCAACATCGTGCGGTAGCCTATCAGGCGTATCAGGTTGAGGACTACGCCACCGCACTGGCGGCCTGGCAGAAAATCAGTCTTCACGACATGAGCAATGAGGATCTGCTTGCTGCTGCCAATACCGCCCAGGCGGCAGGAAATGGTGCAGCTCGCGATCGCTGGCTACAACAGGCAGAACAACGTGGACTGGGAAACAATGCCCTCTACTGGTGGCTGCATGCGCAACGTTACATTCCTGGTCAGCCGGAACTCGCACTGAGCGATCTCACGCGCGCAATCAATATTGCGCCTTCTGCCAACGCTTACGTTGCGCGGGCGACAATTTATCGCCAACGTCATAATGTCCCGGCGGCGGTGAGTGATTTGCGCGCCGCGCTGGAACTGGAACCGAATAATAGCAACATCCAGGCAGCGCTTGGTTACTCCTTGTGGGATAGCGGTGATATCGCACAGTCGCGGGAAATGCTCGAACAGGCGCATAAAGGGCTTCCGGACGATCCGGCACTGATCCGACAACTGGCCTATGTGAACCAGCGTCTGGATGACATGCCTGCGACGCAGCATTACGCCCGGCTGGTGATTGATGACATTGATAATCAGGCGCTGATAACCCCACTGACCCCAGAGCAAAATCAGCAACGCTTCAATTTCCGCCGTTTGCATGAGGAGGTCGGTCGCCGCTGGACGTTCAGTTTCGATTCTTCTATCGGCTTGCGTTCCGGGGCAATGAGCACCGCTAACAATAATGTCGGCGGCGCAGCGCCAGGGAAAAGCTATCGTAGCTACGGGCAACTGGAAGCCGAGTACCGCATCGGACGCAATATGCTGCTGGAAGGCGACCTGCTCTCAGTTTATAGCCGCGTCTTTGCCGATACCGGAGAAAACGGGGTGATGATGCCGGTGAAAAATCCGATGTCCGGCACCGGTCTGCGCTGGAAGCCGCTGCGCGATCAGATCTTTTTCCTCGCCGTCGAACAGCAGTTGCCGCTGAACGGCCAAAATGGCGCATCCGATACCATGCTGCGCGCCAGCGCCTCATTCTTTAATGGCGGCAAATACAGCGACGAATGGCACCCGAACGGTTCAGGCTGGTTTGCCCAAAACCTGTACCTCGATGCGGCGCAATATATCCGCCAGGATATTCAGGCGTGGACGGCAGATTATCGCGTCAGCTGGCATCAGAAGGTAGCTAACGGACAGACTATTGAGCCTTACGCTCACGTTCAGGACAACGGCTATCGTGATAAAGGCACTCAGGGCGCGCAGCTTGGCGGAGTCGGGGTCCGCTGGAATATCTGGACCGGCGAGACGCACTACGACGCCTGGCCGCACAAAGTCAGTCTCGGCGTCGAGTATCAACATACCTTTAAGGCGATTAATCAACGTAACGGAGAGCGCAACAACGCGTTTCTCACCATTGGAGTGCACTGGTAAATGCGTAAGTTCATTTTCGTATTGCTGACACTGCTTTTGGTCAGCCCTTTTTCCTTTGCGATGAAAGGTATTATCTGGCAACCACAAAACCGAGATAGTCAGGTTACCGATACCCAGTGGCAGGGGCTGATGAGTCAGTTACGTTTGCAAGGCTTCGATACCCTGGTTTTGCAATGGACCCGTTACGGCGATGCATTCACCCAGCCAGAACAGCGCGCGTTATTGTTTAAGCGTGCCGCAGCTGCGCAACAGGCTGGCCTGAAGCTGATTGTCGGGCTGAACGCCGATCCGGAATTTTTTATGCACCAGAAACAGTCGTCCGCAGCGCTGGAAAGCTATCTTAATCGCCTGCTGGCTGCCGATCTCCAGCAAGCCAGATTATGGAGCGCCGCGCCTGGCGTAACGCCGGATGGCTGGTACATCAGCGCGGAAATTGACGACCTGAACTGGCGCAGCGAAGCTGCCCGTCAGCCTTTGCTAACATGGTTAAACAACGCGCAGCGGCTGATTAGCGATGTTTCAGCAAAACCGGTTTATATCAGTAGTTTTTTCGCCGGAAACATGTCGCCCGATGGCTATCGCCAACTGCTGGAACAAGTTAAAGCAACCGGCGTTAATGTCTGGGTACAGGATGGCAGCGGCGTGGATAAACTTACCGCTGAACAGCGTGAACGTTATCTACAGGCCAGCGCCGATTGCCAAAGTCCCGCCCCTGCCAGCGGCATTGTTTATGAACTGTTTGTCGCCGGCAAAGGCAAAACCTTTACAGCGAAACCGAAACCGGATGCAGAGATCGCCTCGCTGTTAGCGAAACGTTCCTCTTGCGGTAAAGACACTCTCTATTTCTCTCTGCGCTATTTGCCCGTCGCGCACGGCATTCTCGAGTATTAAATCTCCTCCAGGTAAGTCGGGTACGACCTGGCTTACCTCTTTCGCTCTCGTCAGAATTCCATCAAGATTAATTGCTAAAAAGCGTGCTAAAGAAAGAAGATCGTTATCGGCGAACGGGCCGATCACTCATGCAGGAAGCATAGATCCTTTGAGCGGAGTTTCTGATATCTGAGGAGTGCGAAATGCAATTGAGCAGCAGTGAACCTTGCGTGGTGATCCTGACCGAAAAAGAGGTAGAGGTAAGCGTCAATAACCATGCTACGTTTACCCTTCCGAAAAACTACCTGGCCGCCTTCGCGTGCAACAATAACGTCATTGAACTCTCAACGTTAAATCACGTATTAATCACCCACATCAACCGTAACATCATCAACGATTATCTGTTGTTTTTAAATAAGAACTTAACCTGTGTAAAGCCCTGGTCGCGGCTGGCTACCCCGGTTATCGCTTGTCATAGCCGTACACCGGAAGTGTTCCGGCTAGCCGCCAACCACAGCAAGCAGCAACCCAGCAAACCCTGCGAAGCGGAGTTGACGCGCGCATTGCTTTTTACCGTATTGTCTAACTTTCTTGAGCAATCGCGGTTTATTGCCCTACTGATGTATATCTTACGCAGCAGCGTCCGCGACAGCGTCTGCCGCATTATTCAAAGCGATATTCAGCATTACTGGAATCTGCGAATTGTCGCCAGTTCGCTATGTTTAAGCCCCAGCCTGCTCAAAAAGAAATTAAAAAACGAAAATACCAGCTATAGCCAGATTGTCACAGAGTGTCGTATGCGTTACGCCGTACAGATGTTATTGATGGATAACAAAAATATCACTCAGGTGGCGCAATTATGTGGCTATAGCAGCACGTCGTACTTTATCTCTGTTTTTAAGGCGTTTTACGGCCTGACACCGTTGAATTATCTCGCCAAACAACGACAAAAAGTGATGTGGTGAAGAGCAAAGCGGAACGGATAAGACGGGGTTAAATGAAGAAGAAATGGCGCGCCCTGCAGGATTCGAACCTGCGGCCCACGACTTAGAAGTTCCTAGAACGACATTTTAAGTCAACAAATTACCGCGCCATCTCTGCGCTCACACGTCCCACTACCTCAAAACATGTAAAGCCTTGCAAGCCATTGTGAGGCCTTATGTGTCTCAGTTTTGTCCCTCTTTTTTGTACTAAAAAACATAGCAATTGAGGATAAACCTCATGCTATTTTCGCTTATATGCCTTTAAAGGCATGGCGCTTAAATAGATAAAAACACCACAAAAGCATAAAAAACCACACAGTAAAACCGCAACATAAAACAATAACAGATAATTAAACCAAAAACAGATAGCGCATTGTGATAATCATTCAATACTAAACAAAATATAAACAGTGGAGCAATATGTGATTGACTCATTAAGTTAGATATAAAAAATACATATTCAATCATTAAAACGATTGAATGGAGAACTTTTATGCGGGCGAAACTTCTGGGAATAGTTCTGACAACCCCTATTGCGATCAGCTCTTTTGCTTCTACCGAGACTATATCGTTTACTCCTGACAACATAAATGCGGACATTAGTCTTGGAACTCTGAGCGGAAAAACAAAAGAGCGCGTTTATCTAGCTGAAGAAGGAGGCCGAAAAGTCAGTCAACTCGACTGGAAATTCAATAACGCTGCAATTATTAAAGGTGCAATTAATTGGGATTTGATGCCCCAGATATCTATTGGGGCTGCGGGCTGGACTACTCTCGGCAGCCGAGGTGGCAATATGGTCGATCAGGACTGGATGGATTCCAGTAACCCCGGAACCTGGACAGATGAAAGTAGGCACCCTGATACACAACTCAATTATGCCAACGAATTTGATCTGAATATCAAAGGCTGGCTCCTCAACGAACCCAATTACCGCCTGGGACTCATGGCCGGATATCAGGAAAGCCGTTATAGCTTTACAGCCAGAGGTGGTTCCTATATCTACAGTTCTGAGGAGGGATTCAGAGATGATATCGGCTCCTTCCCGAATGGAGAAAGAGCAATCGGCTACAAACAACGTTTTAAAATGCCCTACATTGGCTTGACTGGAAGTTATCGTTATGAAGATTTTGAGCTAGGTGGCACATTTAAATACAGCGGCTGGGTGGAAGCATCTGATAACGATGAGCACTATGACCCAGGAAAAAGAATCACTTATCGCAGTAAAGTCAAAGACCAAAATTACTATTCTGTTGCAGTCAATGCAGGTTATTACGTAACACCTAACGCAAAAGTTTATGTTGAAGGCGCATGGAATCGGGTTACGAATAAAAAAGGTAATACTTCACTTTATGATCACAATGATAACACTTCAGACTACAGCAAAAATGGTGCAGGCATAGAAAACTATAACTTCATCACTACTGCTGGTCTTAAGTACACCTTTTAACGAAGTTAACCAGATTTTCTCCCCGGTGGTATTGTATAACCCCGGGGAATTTGTTTACAGTTACAAGTAGGCAATATCCACTAATTTTGTAAGCATTTAACCTATGTCATAACGTGTAATCTCTTACCGCAACACAAGACCTCAATATATTCAAATCTTATCTTTATTCCGATATTCAGAGACACAATGCGAAAAATAATTACTCATTTCAAAGTTGTTTTAACGTTACTTCTACCAGTAACCGTATCTGCCCAGCAGATACAGTGGCAATCCTGTATGGCCAGTCAATTCAACCACTGGTTTGGTGAGGAAAAACCGTCTCCTGACTTACTATGTGGTTATTTGTCTGTTCCATTAAAATATACAGACACAGGCGGAGATGCTTCTTATGAAAAAAAATCACAAGTCAAACTAGCGTTGACAAAATTGCCGGCAAAAAGCAAGCATAAAGGAAGTATCCTGATAATAAGTGGTGGTCCCGGGTTACCAGGCATAAATCCTTATATTAACTTTGACTGGCCAGTCACAAATCTTCGTGAGTCATGGGATATTATTGGATTTGATCCTCGAGGCGTCGGACAGTCCACTCCGACAATAAACTGCCGGCAATCAGATACAGAGACTCAGGAAAACATAACCGAAAAGCAACAAGTATTAAATAAAATTAATGCCTGTATCCATAATACCGGAGCCGAAGTCATTCGCCATATCGGCTCTAACGAGGCTGTATACGATATTGATCGTATTAGGCAAGCCTTGGGGGATAAACAACTGACAGCCGTGGCGTATTCGTATGGAACTCAAATTGCAGCCTTATATGCAGAACGTTTTCCCTACAACGTAAGATCTATCGTTCTTGATGGAGTCGTCGATATCGATGACCTGGAGGACAACTTCACATGGCAACTCAAACAGGCACAGAGTTATCAGGAAACGTTTGATCGCTTTGCATCCTGGTGTGCGCGTACAAAAAGTTGCCCGCTTTCTTCAGACAGAGATAAGGCAATAACTCAGTTCCATGAGCTATTATCAAAATTACATCACAAACCTTTATTAGACAGTAAGAGAGAAAATATATCTTCAGATGAACTCATATCATTAACAACAGACCTTCTGCTATGGCGTTCATCATGGCCAACCCTTGCAACTGCCATACGCCAGTTCTCTCAGGGGATTGTCAGTAATGAAATTGAAACTGCGCTCAGTGCTCCGATAGCCTCAGAAGAGTCAAGCGATGCTTCGGGGGTAATCCTCTGTGTAGATCAGGGGGATGAGCAATTAACACCAGAAGAGCGAAAATCCCGAAAAGACGCTCTTGCGAATGCCTTCCCGGCTATTAACTTTGACAATGGACGTTCCGATTCACCTGATTTTTGTGAATTATGGCCAATACATAGCGACCTGAACAAAACTCGCCTGAAAAATACTGTTCTGCCCTCTGGTTTACTGTTTATAGCACACAAATACGACCCAACAACGCCCTGGATTAATGCCCGTAAGATGGCAGAGAAATTTTCCAGCCCGTTACTAACAATAAATGGTGATGGGCATACATTAGCTCTCACCGGAGTTAATTTATGTGTAGATAAAGCAGTTGTACATCACCTGATCACTCCACAAAAAATAGAAAATATATACTGCCCAGGAAATTCTGAAGCAGAAATACAATAATTTCAAAATATTCCGCTATTTGCTCCCAATGCAAAACATATATTGCATTGGGAGCATATTCATATTTTTGTTATTATTGTATGAAATCGTCTCATGTACACGGTCCTTTTTTCGCCGAAAACTGATATTACTTTAATCAAAAGTTGACGTGCCAGATTCGAAGTAAATTTATAAAATATCAAATCAATATACATTTTGCACCTTCGAGATAGTAATGACTGTTACTGTAACATGAGTTACAAACAGCTTCATACCCAGAGCTACTGATGTATCAACTCGATTCAACAATACCCGATATTTATTCCATGCCTCCAGCAACGATCTTTCTTCCTCCGTTGCGATTTCCAGATCTACAGCATCCTGCAGTGGCGCAATATACTCACTGAATTCCTGGATGTAGAACTGTGTGGTGACGGTCTTCCAGCCATTCGGCTCCTGTTGTATCGAAGCATACCAGGCTATTTCAATATCGCTATGCTGCGGCAGCATTTAACCCCTTGTAATTCATCGCCATAATTGATTTAATTCACAAATAAAACTATAACATGGTGAAATTAATGAAAAAAAACACAGATGATGGGGCTAAAATTTACACACCACTTACCCTAAAGCTTTATGACTGGTGGGTTTTGGGAGTATCAAATCGGCTTGCATGGGGATGTCCTACAAAGGAACACCTTCTTCCACACTTTCTGGAACATTTAGGTAACAACCATCTGGATATTGGTGTTGGAACTGGGTTTTACCTTACTCACGTACCTGAGAGTAGTCTGATATCTTTAATGGATTTGAACGAAGCTAGCCTGAACGCGGCATCTACAAGGGCTGGGGAATCAAAAATTAAACATAAAATTAGCCATGATGTTTTTGAACCTTATCCCGCGGCGTTACATGGTCAATTTGATTCCATTTCCATGTTTTACCTTCTTCACTGCCTGCCTGGAAATATATCTACAAAAAGCTGTGTAATACGCAATGCGGCGCAGGCCTTAACTGACGATGGAACTCTATACGGAGCCACAATTCTTGGCGATGGAGTTGTGCACAATAGCTTCGGTCAAAAACTGATGCGCATTTACAATCAGAAAGGCATCTTTTCAAACACAAAAGATTCCGAAGAAGGCTTAACACATATACTCTCAGAGCATTTCGAGAATGTTAAAACCAAGGTTCAAGGTACTGTAGTAATGTTTTCCGCTTCAGGGAAAAAATAGCATCCAACCGCAGCACGTTCTTGCTTAAGACGTGCTGCGGCATAATCCCAATGATTACTCCCTGACAGGGTTCGTAGGCCACTCAATATCAGGTGCAGTTGATGTATCAACACGGTTCAGCAACACCCGATACTTTTTCCAGGCTTCCAGCAATGAGGTTTCTTCCTCCGTTGCGATTTCCAGATCTACAGCATCCTGAAGTGGCGCAATATGCTCACTGGCTACCTGCATCAGGCTGTTTTTTATTTCTTCCGCCTCTCGGATCCGGAACAGTTTTTCTGCTTCTGCATCTTTCACCCAGGCTGTGCCGTTCCACTTCTGAAACTCCCCTTCCGGCGATAACCAGGTAACATTTTCCGGTAACGGACCGAGTTCAGAAATAAATAACTCGTCCCCTGACGCTACGTCATAAACCGTTTTACCCCGATGGTCTTCAACGAGATGCCACGATGCCTCATCACTGTTGAAAACAGCCACAAAGCCAGCAGGAATATCTGGTGGTGCAATATCGGTACTGTTTGCTGGCAGACCTGTATGAGGCGGAATATATGCATCACCTTCACCAATAAATTCATTAGTTCCGGCCAGCAGATTATAAATTTTTATGGTCCGTGCTTGTTCACTCATTCTGAATGCCATTATGCAAGCCTCACAATATAGTTAAATGCGATGTTTTTGACGGTGTTTTCCGCGTTACCAGCAGCGTTAACGGTGATGGTGTGTCCATGTGAACCAATCGCAACGGAGTGCGTATGAGCACCAATACCGACAGTATGCGCGTGTGCACCTGCAGATGCTGCTGTGCCGGACAGTGAATGGCTATGATTACCATCTGTACTGGTATTCGCTAACCACCCCGTAGACATACCTACTGAGCCTTGTACACCCCAGGTATTTTGACCTGAGCTTGTATAACCATATTGATAAGTATCTTTAAAAACACTGGGGTTAAATCGACGGCCATCTCTATGGCTGTGATTACCAGCTGCATTCGTGCTGCCACTTAAACTATGGGTATGCGCACCAGTGTTATTCGTGGATTTAGTGCCGTAATCAAACGACGATGTGGTTTTCGTCCCCAAATCCGTACTGGATGCGCTGGCGCTGTGGGTATGCGATTTAATGCCATCCTGTTCCTGAGACAATACGGCACGACCACTGGCGGGCTTGCCCTTAATCGTCCAGCCACGCAAATCAGGGATCACGCCTGACGGATAAGCGGCAGCAAGTTTCGGGTAGGCAGATTTGTCAAAAGTCTGCCCCTGCATCAGGGCATAACCAGACGGAACGGTATCTGATGGCCACGGGATTGGTGCGCCGACTGGGTAGCTTTCTGGTGGAAGATTTTTCGAGGTATAAACTTCTGCCCAGTCTTCCTCAAAACCATAGCCATCTCTTGAAGAACGGTAGAACAGACCACCATTTCTGTAATGCGCCTTCATCTGCAGGGTCCGGCAACTTCCGACTCCGGTATAGAAGTTAACCAGAATATAGCTGTCGCCAGAGCGGGTGACATTGTAAGCGCCTGATTCGGCATTCCAGGGAACGCCACCATCCGCATCGGCATATGTATCCGTTGCCCTTCTGGCAAAAGCAGCCACATGCGCGGCGGTTAAAGTAATATCTTTGGAACCATCAAACTCAACACCAGAAACCCGTCTTGGCGTTTGCAGCTTTGTTGCTGTTAATGCATTACCGTTCAGACTTGCGGACAGTTTGGTTCCAATAACCAGTTCGCCGGTTGCGTTATCAATAGCAAACGGTCTTAATGTATTCCAGCCACCATAAACATCACCTTGATTGGTAAGCAGCAGGTAAGTTTTAGCGCCATCATTACGCCATAATGCCCCATACTCCCCACCTATCATTCGAATCTGATTACCACCACGCGCTACAATTTCGTCTGTGGCAAAAAGTTTTTTGCACGACAAGTTATCGTTAACGATTAACGAATGAGACTCATAAAAACCACGCCCACTCTTAAAATCAAGGATAACGTCCGCCGCGATACATTCAGTCGCCGGATTTGTTGCCCCAAACTTATAGGTCGTATCATTAACAACGAGATCAGCACCAGGTGCGGATATTGACAGGCCATCTTCGATAAACGCAAAAACAGGGAAAGCAGCGCCATCAACATAGAACACAGAGCGCAAATCATCGCCCTTATTACTCATCATTATTGAGTGGATGGCTCGTTCATTGTTTTGATATTGCCAGAACATTCCATAAGCATAACGCCCCCTGTCAGTCCAGCCACCAGGCATAACAAATCCGTTAAACTCGCAGTTATTCATCGGATCGCCTGCGGTTCGCGTTGCCGTGGTGATAATGACCCTTGATGCCAGTTCGCTTACTGAGCCAGCAGAACGCATAACAACAACAGGGTAATATTTTCCAGATATTGCACCTGCAGGAGCGTTAACCCGCACATAACGCATACCACGCTTATCAGCAAAGTCTGTTTTACTGACCGCGTTAATGTTGTTCAGGAAGCGTCCCTTATCGGGTATATCAGCGCCGTTCTGGTCTTTCTGCAGACGTTTCTCTGCATTGTCATAGGCTGATTTTACTGCCTTTGGCGTTGCCGCCAGCGTTTCAGACGTACTGTTGGTCGCACTGCTGAGCTGTACTATCCCCTTTTTCGTCGTACTTGCATCCTCAAGCGCCACGGCGGATGCAATATCCTCTGCCCGTTTTGCCGCTGTCTCGGCGCGCGTTACCGCGGATTCCGCCGTACTTTTGCTCTGTGCTGCCGCCGTCGCACTGCCAGCTGCCTCTGTCGCCTTCGTGGATGCTGTCGTGGCGCTGCCCTTCGCTGCGGACGCTTGTCTGGTCGCCTCATCTTTTGAAGCAGACGCCGATGATGCCGATGACGCCGCCGAACTGGCGGACGATGCGGCAGCCGTTTTTGAGGATTCTGCGCTGGTTTCCGACGCTTTCGCGTTCGTCTCGGATGTCTTCGCTGCGGAAGCAGACCTCGCTGCTGCGCTGGCCTGTTCAGTGGCTTCGCCAGCCTTCGTTGTGGCTGTTGAAGCAGACGATGCGGCACTTTCTGCCGATTTTCCGGCGGCGGTGGCACTGGCTGAGGCCTGCCCGGCACTTGTTGACGCGGCACTGGCAGACGACGCAGCCGCTGTTTTTGAGCCTGCCGCAGCCGAGGCGCTCTGTCCCGCTGCCGTTTCAGAAGACCTGGCGTTTGTCTCAGACGTTTTGGCCGCCTTCGCAGAATTTGCTGCCGCCGTTGCCGAGGAAGCGGCACTACTGGCGCTTGATGATGCGTTCGTTTCTGATGATTTCGCTGCCTCTTTTGAGGCCGCCGCATCCCGGGCTGAGGTGGCTGCTTCTGACGCCTTCGTGGTCGCGGCGGATGCAGAAGTGGCTGCTGATTGTTGTGACGCTGCCGCATTCGTTTCTGACGTTTTCGCCGCAGCGGCACTGGTAGCTGCCGCGCTTTTTGAGGACTCTGCAGCAGCAGCACTTTTCGATGCTTCACTGGCCTTTGTTGATGCCGTTCCTGCGCTGGAAGATGCTGACTGAGCCGACGACGCGGCCTGTCCGGCTGACGTGCTGGCTGCGCGTGCTGAGCCTGCAGCATCAGTCGCATGGGTTGCCGCCTCACGGGCTGATGTGCTGGCATCGCTGGCTGACTTCTTCACGGCTGCCGTGTTCTGTGCCACCGCGGACGCGTTACGCGCCACCTCTTCCACCATCAGTTCAAAACGGCGCAGTGCCTCAGGACGGGCATCATCCTCCGTCATGGCACCGAGAAAATCATTCAGCGTACCGGGTCGGGAATCTTCATACACGGTGATGGTCCCGGCATGTGACGGCGGGA
>ULYD01071171.1_pt1 | contig 15680 bp, 9 predicted proteins | sample 1961831 | NCBI WGS metagenome assembly ULYD01 (sample SAMEA4835854, study PRJEB28245) | human gut metagenome | biome: gut microbiome; material: fecal sample | place: Denmark | collected 2008 | reverse complement strand
TCGGCCGCGTGGCGCGCGCCGACCAGTTGCCGTCGGTATCGGGGCAGCTGGCGGCCGATACCGAGCACAACGACTACGAGGGGGAGCCGGCATCGGACGACCCCGAATTCGACGCCAAGGTCTCGTTGGCGTGGGAGCTCGATCTGTGGGGCAATCTGCGCTGGGCCAACCGGAAGGCCGTGGCCGAGTACCTGGCTACGGTCGATGCGCAGCGCGCGTTGCAGATGACGCTCGTGGCCGAAGTGGCGACCGCCTATTACGAACTGGTGGCGCTCGATCAGGAGTTGAGCATCGTGCGGCGCACGCTTCAAACCCGCAAGGAGGGGGTGCGGCAGGCGCGCCTGCGTTTCGAGGGCGGACTGACCTCCGAGACGGCGTTGCAACAGGCGAAGGTGGAGTTGGCCAGTACGGCCACGCTCATTCCCGGACTCGAAAGTCGCATTGCGCTCAAAGAGCACCAGATCGCCCTGCTGGCAGGCGCCTATCCCACGCTGCGCATCGACCGGCAGACGATGGAGATGCATGCGCGGCTGCCCGAACGGTTGAAGGTGGGGCTGCCTTCGGAACTGTTGAAACGGCGTCCCGACCTGCGGCAGAGCGAACAGACGCTGCGTGCGGCCGAAGCGGCGATGGGGATGGCATCCGCCGACCGCTTCCCGCGCATCACCTTCTCGCTGACGGGCGGTTGGGAGAACGACGACCTCAAAGGGCTCTTTTCGTCGCCCTTCTCCTACGTGAACGGGTCGCTCGTGTCGCCGCTCTTCTCGTTCGGCAAGAAAAAGGCGAAATACAAGGCTGCGCTGGCCGCCTGCGACGAGGCGCGGCTCAATTATGAACAGAAGGTGTTGGAAGCTTTCCGCGAGGTCAACGATGCGGTGGTGACCTACCGCAATGTTCGTACGGCGGCAGCGCTGAAACGCGATTTGCAGCAGGCGGCGCAGAAGTACGTGGAGCTGGCGCAGCTGCAATATTTCAACGGCGTAATCAACTACCTCGACGTGCTGGATGCCCAGCGCAAGTACTTCGACGCGCAGATCGGACTGAGCAACGCCGTGCGCGACGAACACCTGGCGATGGTCGACCTCTACAAGGCGCTCGGCGGCGGCTGGGGCGTCGAACGAGAGTAGTTCCGGCCGATACGGATTGCCTGTCACCTGCCCGCCGAGCGCTGCCGGCGGGCAGTGTTATTTCGTGACGGCGTTCACGAGCGGCCGGCCGTCGAAAAAATCCTTGATATTTTGCAGCGTAGTCTCGGTGATGTTGTGCATCGCCTCGGCCGTGAAGAAGGCCTGGTGCGACGTGACGATCACATTGGGGAAGAGCAGCAGCCGCGCCAGCGTGTCGTCGTCGATGATCGAGTCCGACCGGTCTTCGTAGAAGTAGTCGCCTTCCTCCTCGTAGACGTCCAGCCCCGCCGCACCGACCTGCTTGCTTTTGAGCGCTTCGATCAGCGCTTCGGTCTGGATAAGTTGTCCGCGGCCGGTGTTGACGATCATCACGCCGCGTTTCATGCGGGCGATCGAGGTCTCGTTGACGAGGTGCTTCGTCTCGTTGGTGAGCGGGCAGTGGAGCGTGATGATGTCCGAACGGCGGTAGAGTTCGTCGAGCGAGACGTAGGCGATGCCCGTCTCGCGGGCGAAAACGCCGTCGGGGTAGGGGTCGTAGGCCAGAACTTCCATGCCGAATCCGAGCAGGATGCGGATGGCGATGCGGGCGATCTTGCCCGTGCCGATCACCCCGACGGTCTTGCCGTTCATATCGAATCCCATGAGTCCTTGCAGCGAGAAGTTGCCGTCGCGCGTGCGCCAGCTTGCGCGCGGGATCTTGCGGTTGAGCGAGAGCATCATCGCCACCGTGTACTCCGCGACGGCATGGGGCGAATAGGCGGGTACGCGCACGACGGGGATGTTGAAGGTCCGCGCGGCTTCCAGGTCGACGTTGTTGTAACCGGCACAGCGCAGCGCCAGCAGTCGCACGCCGTTGCGTGCCAGTTCGCGCATCACTTCGGCGTCGGCCGTATCGTTGACGAAGATACACGCCGCCTGCGCGCCGTGCGTGGCGACGACCGTCTGACGGCTGAGATGGCCTTTGAAATAGCGGAATTCGAATCCGAAATCGCGGTTCAGTGCGTCGAACGACTCCTGTTCGTAGGGTTGCGTCCCGAAGAAGGTGACGATGGGTTTCATGGCTCTTGCGTTTTGTCTTGTTGTTCTAACGTAAAACGATGCCGGCAAATTACCTGCCGGAGTCTGAAAATCGGCGTGTCGGAGCCGAAAAGCAGATCTGACGTGAGAACCGTCGATAAGATTGCAGGGAGAATGGCTCGCAGTTCTTTCATTTCATGGGTATGCAGTGCAGAAAAGCGATTCGGATATGCGGGAACTGCCTGTTATCGGCCGGACAAAAAAATCACCGCGACCCGTTTTTCGGGTCGCGGCGATTTTCGAAGATATTCCTTCCGTGGAATTTCGGACGGACGTTATTTGATTTCGATCTGGTGCGAAACCGGCGCGGTCGGAGTCACCTCCTTTTTGGGCAGGTCGATCGTCAGCACGCCGTTCTCGACCTTGGCCGAAATTTTCTGGCGGTCTACGTCGTCGGGCAGCGAGAAACTCTGCTGGAACGAGGTGTAGGAGAATTCGCGCCGCAGGTAGGTTCCCCTATGTCCCTCCTTCTTGTCCTTGTCGCCTTCCTTCTCCTCCTTCTCGCTGCGTTTTTCGAGCGAAATGACCAACTCGTTGTCGGCGTTTACGTTCACCTTGAAGTCCTCCTTCGTCGTGCCCGGAACAGCCAGTTCCACACGGAAGTCCTTCTCGTTCTCGATGATGTTGATCGCAGGCACCGAAGCGTGTTTGTGCTGCATACCCATCCACTCGTCGCCGAAAAAGTCGTTGAACAGACTCGGCAACCAATTCTGATTTCTCATTACAGGCATCATAATTTTGTCCTCCTCAGGTTTATTTGGTTATACATTGTTTTCGTCGTCTCGTGTCCGGAACTTCGTCCCGCCGTTCCGTATGCCGGCGTTCGCCCGTCCCGTCCGGGATTCGACATGCTAAGGAGCAAACCGCGTGCCACTGCCTGCGAGCGGAAATTTTGTCAATTCGTGACACGAAATGGCAGCGTGTCGTGCTCTTTTGTCCTGTCGTTGACAGATTGACACGACGAATGGCAGCGGGCGACGCATCCGACGTCGCCCGCTGCCGTTTTCGATTCACCCGCAGCGGTTACTTTTTGGCAGCGACGGTGCGGACGAATGCCGGGTAGATCAGGTTCGTGTAGTTGCTTTTGGCGCTCTCGATCGTCGAGCTGTCGCCGTCGTAGACCTGCTTGAAGGAGACTTCGTAGAGGAAGCAGCCGCGGTAGCGGTTGTTTTTGAGCAGTTCGTAGTAGAATTCGCCCCAGTCGATCAGTCCGCCGGAGAAGGGTTCGAGGTGCTTGTCCTTGGGATCGGTCGGATCGAGTGCGCCCGGGTTCTGCTGGATGTGCAGGGTTCCCAGACGGGTGCCGATGCGGCGGAGCACGTCGAGTGCGTCGCCGTTGCGCACGGGGTCGATGTACTTGCCGTTGAGCGGAATGAGGGCGTGACCCGTGTCGAGGCAGACACGTACCTTTTCCAGCCCTTCGGCATCGAGCAGGTCGAGCAGCGAGTCGCCGTCGTAGGCGAGGCTGCGTGCGCAGTTCTCCACGCACAGAATGGCTTTCGTGCCGTGCTGTGCGTTGCACGATTCGATATGGCGCTGCAACTCGGCCAGCGACTTGCGGCTCTGCGCCGTGCGTTCGGCGAAATCTCCTCCTGTCGTGAGGATCGTGCCGGTATTGGGATGGATGACGAAATGCTGCGGGCGCAGGTGTTCGATCGTCAGCTCGATGAGGCGTTTGAGTTTCAGCACGGCCGTTACGCGCGTATTTTCGTTCGTCGACGAGATGTCGTAGGTCTGATAGGGCAGGTGCAGCCCCCAGAAATCGGCTTTCGTCGAGCGGATCGCCTCGCCGCATTCGGCGAACAGCCCGTCGAGCCGCTCGTCGGTCATGTCGGAGGCGAAGACGATCTTGTCGCTGGCCATGATGTCGATGCACATACCCGCAGCCACGGCACGGCGGCAGTTGGCGGCGTTGACCTGATTGATCGAGATGAGTTTGCCCGGTTTGAGTTGCAGGTTCTCGATCGCTTCGTCGGCTTTGCCGAGTTCGGTGGTGGGGGCGACGGGTACGGGTGCGGCGGGCGGATCCGTTTTGCCGCCCTCGTCGCTGCTGCCGCACGATGCATTGAGCAGAAGCGCCGCTGTCAGGAAGAAAACGATGTGTTTCATGATCGGATGGTTCGAAAAACGATCGGCAGGCAGGGACAGCCTGCCGATCGCCGGTTATGCAATTCGTTCGTCAGTTCTTGCGGATCGCGATGTTGTCCAGGCAGATGCGACCGTCCTTGCTCTCGGCGCCCACGCCGGTCGTGTCCCAGCGGATCTGCGTCTCGGCCGTCGCACCGTCGATCGTGAGCGTGAAGCAGGACCACTTCTTGAAGTCGTCGTTGGCATGTTTGGGACAGTGCGTCGACGTGATGGCGATCGACTGTCCGTCGGCTGCGGGGGTAATGGCCGTTTCGGCCGTCCCTTCCTCGATACGCACGCTGGCTGTCTTTATGGTTCCCGCGCCCAGCACCTTGACGGGAATATCGGACGTCGAGGCGAACCGCACGGCGTCGAAGGTGAGCGTGATGCTCGTCGGGCCGCTCAGCGCCGTGAGTTTGGGAGTGGTCAGGATCCCGTACATGTTCCCCGAGGAGTTGGCCGTATTCGAGAGACGGATGTAACCCGGGAATTCGAAACAGTGGGCGATTCCCCAGCCCGTCAGTCCGCGATTGGCCAGATAGGCCGGCGATGCCTCGCCTTCCGAGGCGATCTTGGCGCCGAAAGTGGTATACGACGCCTCCTTCTCGCCCGGTTCGGTACCGTCGATCAGAGCCGTGTCGGTCGATTGCCCCATACGACCGCTTTTGGCGTTCTTGCCGGTCTGGATCCAGTCGCCGCCGTAGACCATCAGGTCGAAATATTGGGCCAGTATCAACGCGGGATCATCGGCTTCGACGAGTTGCAGGTCGTAGCAGAACGGATCCTGCGTGCAGTCGATGCGCAGGTCGATTCGGGCGTCGGCCGTCAGATTGATCCAGAACTTGTTGAGCGGATCGGAGGCCATGCGGCCCAGACTGCGGCGAACGTAGTATTCGGCTGCGGGATAGGTGTAGAAGGGGACGCATGCCCGATCGTTGTTGACCGTACCCACGCCGCCGTTGCCGCTGTACGACAGGAAGCCGTGGGGAACGTTCTCGACGAGTATCTCGAACGAATCGGCGGCGCTGACGGAGACCGTCCCCGTGTAGATCTTCGCTTCGCTTTCGGTCAGTTCGAACAGTTCGCCGTTGCTCTTGCGAACCCAGACGCCCTCCGAGGTGTCGACGAGCTGGAAGGTGAGGCTTACCGGTTCCGAATCCTTCGAGTCGGGCAGTTGTCCGACGGCGTACATCGTGAAGCGGATCGGCTCTTCGGCGCTGAGACCCTTCTGCGTGACGGAGAGCACGTCGGCGCCGACCTCTGTGAACGATGCGGCTTCGCCGAACTTGTAGGCGTAGCCCGCAGCGCCCTTGACGGCCGGCCACGAGACGACGACGCTGCCGGTCTCGTCGCCCTTGACGTAGGTGGGCGCGGGTTGCGGAAGCGTGGGATCGATCTCGAAGTCGATCGTCCGTTCGGCCGAATCGGTCGTGTGGTCGAGATCGCCGACGGCTTTGAGTCGGAAGGTGTGGCCGCCCTCCGCAAGTGCAGTAAGCGTTACGGTGGTCGTGGCTGCGTCGACCGAAGTATAGTCCGCGGCGCCGTCCAGTGCATAGGCGTAGCCGGCGGTCTTCGCGACGGCGTCCCACGTGACGGTCGCTGTCGCCAGTTCGGTGGTGACTTTCAGTTTCGGGCTGGCCAGTTCGATGACTCCCCATCCGTCGTCATCGCTGGAAGAACATCCCCCTCCTGCCAGAAATGCCGCGGCGAGGAGCGTAAGAAACAGATACTTTTTCATAGGTGTGTAGGTTTCGTCGGTTTGAATGTTAGAAATCGGCATGGAAATCGCCGGGGTGCTCCGCCGGATCGGTGAAGACCGTCTGTTCGTACTTGTTGCCGAAGCGGTCGATCGCCTCGACGCGCACGGCCGCAGCGGGGTTTTTGAGCGTGTAGTGGAACATGTGGTCGGACGACTTGCGGTAGCTGTCCGTGTTGTTCAGCAACCCGATATGGTAGGCTACGGTCCATGCGTCTATGTCGGAGTTGCGTGTCATCTGGCCGCTCAGTACGTCGTTTTCGTAGACGTTGACCGTCCACGAAGGATCCCAGTTCCAGATGTTGGCTACGATCTGGTCGGCGCCCGTCTGTTTGAAACGGTATTTGGCACCGCCGACAAAGGTGTCGGAGGCGCGGTAGAGGCGGATCTGGAACTGTTCGTCGTGACGAACCGAACGGTAGGCCCACTCCTCCATGCGGTTGTCGTCGATCCGGTAGAGGCCGAATCCGATGGGCGTACCCTCGGTGCAGACGGTCGAACGCCACCATGCGCCGCACGTGGTGCCCGTGACATGCTCGAAGATCTCCTTGCCGTTCTTTCGGTGGATGTAGTTGATGTTCGAGTGGGTGTGGGCCGACATGATCGCCGCATATTCGTACTGCGACAGCAGATCCAGCACCTCGTCGTAGTATTTGTCCGCATCGGCGTGCGCGCTGTTCGTGCCCCAGCCGCCGCGGAACGGAATATGTACGCAGAGGATCACCATCTTGTCCTTCGGCACGAAACTCAGATCCTGTTTGAGCCATTCGTACTGTGCGGCGGTGAATCCGCCTTCGTAGTCGGCGCTGGCCTTGCAGCTGTGGATGACGTTGTCCATCGAGACCACGTGTACGTCGCCGCGGTTGAACGAGTAGTCGACCGGCCCGAAATAACTCTCGTATTTCGCCCGTGCCGCCTTTTCGTCGGCCGTCGGGAATTCGTGGTCGTGGTTTCCGATCGTGGCGAAGACGGGCACTCCCGTCTGCTCCGGTTGCAGGGCGACGACCATGTTGGTGAACAGCGTCCATTTGTTGTTGACGTGGTCGCCCAGCGTGATGCCGTAGCAGGGAACGCCGGCCGAGGCCGCATATTCGCGGATCTCTCTTCCGGCCTCCTCCTTGAAACGCACGGCATGCGACGCCTCGTTGATCTGGGGATCGCCGATGCAGATCAGGTCGAACCGCTTTTCGGGTGCGGCGAGCGCTTCGAGCGTGAAGTCGTAGCGCGCCGTTCCGGCTTGGAGCCGGGCGAAGAAGCGGGGGAGTTTGTAGGTCTTGTCGACGCTCACCTTGTAAGCCGACGGCAGCGAATAGAAGACGAAGCCCGCGTCGGCGTTGCGCGTGAGTGCGTAACGCCCTTCGGCGTCGGTGGCCGTACAGGAGTATCCGTCGCTTACGACCACCCCTTCGACGGAATTGCCGTTCGTATCCTTGATGTAGCCGTAGGTGTCGCCGTCGGCGGGCGTTTCGGTATTGCCGTCGTCGCCGTTGCCGTTCGATTCGTTTCCGCCCTCGTTGTCTGAGCAGGCGGCGAAAGCGGCGAGCAGCAGCACGAGCAATGCGCGGTTCAGGTATTTCAGTATCGAAGTCATATCAGCATGTTTGAATCGGTTATTCCGCTGCGAAACCCGCGTAGCCGGGGTTTTGCGTGATCTGCGGCAGGGCGATGCGCTCGCTTTCGGGAATCGGCCACAGGTAGTCCTTCATCGGGTCGAAGGCCATGTCGATGAATTTGCGCAGGTTGATCTTCTTTCCGTCGAAGGTATCGCCCTTGTAGGTCACGTGCCAGTTTTCGTCGATCGTAGGAATGGCGTTCGACATCGAACCGTCCGATGCCGGAGCGTAGAGCGTTCCCGAAATCACCTCTTCGGCAATGCCCCAGCGTCGGATGTCGAACCAGCGGAATCCTTCGTTGCACAACTCGACCATGCGCTCGTAACGCAGTGCCGAACGCAGCCCGTTGCGGTCCGATACCGTCAGTACGGGCATGTGGGCGCGGCCGCGGATGGTCTCGATGTCGGCTTTGGCGACGCCCAGATCGCCGCCCGCCCATTCGATGTTGGCCTCGGCGCGGATCAGGTACAATTCGGCCAGACGCATGAGCGGATAGCTCAGCGTGCAGACCGACTTGGTGCCGAATCCGTTGTTGGTCCTGTACTCCTCGATGTCGAGGTATTTGCGCCACAGATAGCCGCAGGGGCCCTTCGATCCGTTGGCGCCGTACTCCGACTTGGTGCCGTAGGCCTCCGAATTGGCCACCAGCACACCCTCCTCCTTGTCGTTGTAGTTCATGATCTTCTGAACCGAGGGGTTGGTTTCGAACTGCATTCCCAGCACGCGCGAACCCGGCCGCACGCAGAAGAGGTCGAGACGGGGATCGCGGTTTTTCCAGGGCTCCTTGTAGTCGAACAGCGGCGATTCGGCGATCGATTTGCCGTCGGTGCACTGGATCGCGTCGATGAACATCTGCGTGGGGCTGAAATAAGAGCAGCCTCCGGCGATGCGCGGTGCGGCGTAGTATCCGGCGTTGTGCTGGTTGCCCGATATCATGGCGTTGTACTGCAAGGCCCAGATCCATTCGTCGCTGTTGGCGTGGCCGCTCAGGCCGAAGAGGTTCGTCGCACTGGGTTCGCCCTTGGTGTAGTCTTCGCCGCAGAAGCGCGTATCGTAGGGTTCGAGGGCGTAGCCGGCATCCTTGGCCAGCGTGAGCGCCTTGTCGGCGTATTTGGCGGCCTCTTCGAAGAATCCCCAGTTCAGGCAGATGCGGGCTTTGAGTCCGTAGGCGCCCACGCGGCCCAGACGGGTCGAGCCGTAGGTCGCCTTGTTGTGCCGCAGCGGCAGGAAGTCGAGCATCTCGTCTTTGAGATCCTCGTTGAGAATCTTGTCGATGACTTCGGCGCGCGGCGTGCGGGTATAGCTGTCGCCCAGCCCCAGCACGTGATCGATGTAGGGAATGTCGCCGTAGAGCTGGCAGCCCCATTCGTAGACGTAGGCGCGCGTGAGCAGCAGTTCGGCCTTGTACATGTTGTACTCCTGTTCGCTCATCAGATCGCGCACCTTGTCGATGCCGTCGAGCACGAGGTTGGCGCGGGCCGCGGTCTTGTAGATGTTGTTGTAGACCTTTTCGACCCATGCGTTGTCGGTGGGAAGTTTCGACTGCTGCTGGTAGTTGTAGTTGGCGGCGTTGAGACGCGATGCGCCGATGTCGCTGGCGTTGTCCTGGATGCCGGGGAAGGGCGTCGAGGAGGCGTCGATCAGCGTCAGACCCTTGTAGGCGGCGAATACGCCCGCCTCCACCTCCGCTTTGGATGCGGGGAAGGTCAATGCGTTCGGGCCGTTGAGATAGCTCTTGTCGAGCGAGCAGCCTGCGGCGAGGAGTCCGCACAGCGCTGCACCTAATATGATCTTTTTCATGGTTGGTTTCCGCATTAGAATTTGAGATCGAGTCCGATCGTGACAAGTTTTACCTGGGGATAGTTGTTCGCCGAACCGAGTTTGACGAGGTCGAAATCGCCGCTGGCGTCGCCGTCGTAACCCACTTCGGGATCGTAACCGTCCCAGAAATTGGTAGCCGTGAAGAGGTTCTGCGCGTTGACGTAGACGTAGGCCGATTTGAGTCCGATCTTGCGCATCCAGCTTTTGGGCAGGTCGTAGCCGAGTTGGATGTTTTTCAGACGCAGGTAGGCGGCGCTCTTCATCCAGAACGACGAGTCGTACCAGTTGTTCTTGTTGGCGCTCGTCAGACGGGGCGTCACGCCGCCGGGATTCGCGGCGCAGGCGAAGTCGATGTGCTCCTTGCGGAACGTACCGCCCTGGTTGCTCGGCATGACGTAGTAGGTGTTCAGATAACCGTCCGTCTTGCCGACGCCCTGGAACAGCATGCTCAGGCGAAGCCCCTTCCAGCCGAAGTCGAGATTGAGACTGTACGTGTAGCGGGGGATCGTGCTGCCGACGATGGTCTTGTCGTTTTCGTCGATCGTGTTGCTGCCGTCGATGTCGGCATAACGGATGTCGCCGATCTGAACCGTCTCCTTGAATTGCGGGCAGTTGGCGTTAACCCAGTCGGCCTCCTCCTGCGTGCGGATGATGCCGAGGCTTTCGAGGGCGTAGATGCTGCCGATCGAATAGCCCTCCTGATTGCGCAGTACGCCGCTGGTCGAGGTTTTGCCGCGCATGTCGACGATCTCGTTCTTGACGTCCGAGACGTTGGCCTGTACGCCGAAGGTGAAGTCGCGCCAGCGGTTGTTGTACCCGATGCTGAGTTCCCAGCCGGTGTTGCGTACCTTGCCGGCGTTCTGGTAGGGGGCGTTCAGACCCACGCCGGCCGGAATGTCGAGTTTCATCAGGATGTCGTCGGTGTTCTTGCGGTACCAGTCGGCCGTGATGTTGAGTTTCGAGAAGAGCGTGACGTCGACGCCCACGTCGAGCATCGTCGTGGTCTCCCACTTGATGTCGGGGTTGGCCAGTGTGTTGAGCGTTACGAGCGACGCCGGCGTGCCGTTCATCGAAATATGCCCCAGCGCGAGGTTCGGCGTGGTGGGATAGTAGCTGGCCGCATCGCCGCCGGCGAGGTTCTGGTTACCCAGCGTTCCGTAGGATGCACGGATTTTCAACCCGTCGAGGATGTGCTTGGCGTTCTCCATGAACGGTTCCTCCGAGATGCGCCAGGCGCCCGATACCGACGGGAAGTAGCCCCAGCGGTTGGATTTGCTGAAACGCGACGAACCGTCGATACGCAGGTTGGCTTCGAGCAGGTAGCGCTCCTTGAAGTTGTAGTTCAGACGGCCGAAGTAGGATTGGATGGCCCATTCGTAGCGGTGGCCGCTGTTGTCCATGTTCTCGATCTCGCCCACGTCGATCTGATCGTAGTCGGGGTAGTTGAAGACCTGTCGGTAGGCCGAAAGGTACTTGTAGTCGTAGGTGTTGCGTTCGGCGCCGAGGATGAGTTTCAGGTCATGGCCGCTGAAATTCTTCTTGAAGGTCATCAGGAAGTTGTAGTTGCCGTAGAAGGCGCGCGATCCCGATTCGGTGAGCGTGGCGTAGGGAGTGGAGGTGAGCGTGGCCGTACCCTCCATGTCCTGATAGGTCGTGACGGGCTTCTTCCAGTTGTGTTTGTTGGTGGTCGCGTAGCGCGGTGCCAGCATTCCTTGCAGCGAGAGCCATTCGACCGGTTCGTAGGTCAGCGTGATCGCCCCCGACAGACGCAGTGTATTGTTCTTGTTCTGGCCGCCTTCGAGCATCAGCGCTACGGGGTTGTTGCCTTGCAGGCCCAGGCCGTTGTAGAGTCCCGTCGAGAACTGGTTGGGGATGTCGGCCGAACGGGTGTTCATGTAGTTGAAGATCGTTCCCTGGTAGGGCGACGAGCGGCGGTCGCCGTTCGAGAACGAGAGATCGAGTTTCATCGACAGCTTGTCGTTGAACTTGACGTCGGCGTTGTTGCGGAACGTGTAGCGCTGGAAATCGGTAGTCTCGATGATACCGTTCTGATCGACATAGCCCAGCGTGGTGAGCATCCGCACGCGTTCGCTGCCGATGCCGAGCGAAACGGTGTGGCTGTGCGAGAGGCCCGAGCCGGTGAGGACGGCATCCTGCCAGTCGGTATTGGGATAGAGGTCGGGATCCTTGCCCATGTTCTTGCGGTAAAGCGCCATCGACTCGTCGTCGTAGGTCGGGGCGTTGCCGTCTTGCAGGTTCATGGCGTTGGTCAGCTCGCGGTATTCGAGTGCGTTGACCGTTTCGGGCAGGTCGGTAGGCGACTGCCAGCCGACGGTTCCCTTGTAGGTGACGGTGAAGCGTTCGGTCGAGCTGCGTTTGGTCGTCACCAGAATGACGCCGTTGGCCGCGCGCGAACCGTAGATCGACGACGACGCTGCGTCTTTGAGGATGGAGATGGATTCGATGAGTACGGGATCGACGCTGTCCAGACTGCCCTCGATCCCGTCGATGAGCACCAGCGGGGCGGTCGAGCTGCCGCCGAACGAATTGATACCGCGGATGCGGATGGCACCACCGTCGGCACCCGGGGCGCCCGACGGCGTGGTGACGGTCACGCCCGGAGCCATACCCTGCAAGGCGACCGATGCCGAAACGACCGGACGCTTTTCGAAGGTCGAGGCATCGATCGTCGATACCGAACCCGTGACGTTGACTTTTTTCTGGGTGCCGTAACCGACGACGACGACATCGTCGATCTGTTCGCTGTCGCTTTGAAGAGCGATCTCGTAAAAGGTTTTCGAGGTGACCTCTACGGTCGCTTCCCGATACCCGATGTAGGAAACCGCCAGTTGTTGGCCTTGGGAGGCGTTTACGGTAAATTTACCTTCGGTGTTGGTCGTAGTTCCCCCCCCCCTCGGGCCGGGCATTCTGCATGACGATTACGGTCGCTCCGACCAGCGGCGCCCCTTCCGCATCGGTGACGATTCCGTTCACGGCGGTCTTTTGGGCGAATGCGACTACACTGAATGCAGAGAGACCGACTGCCAGCAGCAGTCTCGTTAACGGGTGTAGCAGTTTTTTCATTGGTGTAAGGTTAAATGGTAAGTGTTTAAGTTGGATTTCTTTCGTCCGTTTCTCGCCATGGCACGGCTCGCGCAAGCGCGGCTCTGCCCATTCGGCTTAGCGAAAACGTTGAATTTCTTTCGTCCATTTCTCGCCTCGGCAATTCGAGCAGGCTCGATTGCACTCGGCTTAACGAAATGGTTCGTTTTCAACAGTCGTTTTCTCGCCATGGCAAAGCTCGCGCAAGCGCGGCTCTGCCCATTTGGCTTAGCGAAAACGTTGGGTTGTCATTCGAACAAGTGGGTCGAGAAGCGATCCGGCCGGGTTGCCCGACCCTCGGATCAGAGATTCATGCGGTGGTTCATTCGTCGGGTTTCGTTTTTTTGAAAGTTTTAGGTTTGGTTGTCTACGGCCGTTTTTCCGCCTCGGCATAGCCCGAATTTCACTTGGTTTTGCGTTCGGCTTAACGAAAACGTTGTTAATGTTAACAAAAATAAATAAAGAATTTGTTTGTTGCAACACTTATCGAAAGAAAAAGATCATTTTCTATCTTTTTCGGAGTCGGGTATTTGGTTTCGATCGGAAACGGAATTCGTCCGGAGCGGCACGAGCCGTGGCGGGAAATGCGGAAAAATGAATAATGAAATCAGGGTTGCGAGCAGCCGGAAAGAACACGGGCGGCGAGGTGTCGCCTCGCCGCCCGCTTTGCCGCCGTCGGTCGGATGGCATTATAGCGTCAGCTCGATCTGCGGATGGTCCTGTTCGGAGTACCACATGTTCTCGACGGTCAGGCGCAGCGGCCTGTTCTGCGCAACGGTGGTCGTGACGGTCGAGAAGGGGTTGAGGATAAACGGATTCTGGCCCGGAAGCCGCAGAACGTACTGCACCGAGCTGTTGTTCGTCAGGCTCACCGTGCGGCGTCCCTTCGCATCGGTGTGGAGCACGCTCGTGCGCACCGATGCCGTGAAGAGGTCTTTCAGCAGTTGTTCGTCGCCGGCGATCGTACCGAACGAGTAGGCCAGCGTGCGGCGCGCCTCGATGGCTTCGCGCAGCGCTTCGAGCGTGTTCTCCTTGGCGAAGATCAGCGTCATGTTGCGGCGGTGTCCCTGTGCGCGATAGGTTTCGGTCGCCGAGTCGTGGATGTCGGTGTTGGCCGAGACGAAGAGGTTTTTGGCGTGCGCCCGCGAAATGGCCTTGGGGTAGAACTCGCCGCCGTTCATGATCTCGATGCCGTCGATCAGCCCTTCGCCGTAGGCCGCGACCTCGAATTCGGGGTGTTCGAGGCTTTTGCGGCGCCAGCCCGGGTGGTTGTGCATCACCAGCGCCCCCTGCGCCTTGGCGTTGCGCAACGATTGCAGGGCGTCGGCGGCGTAGATCGCATTGTTGTCGGTGGTGAAAAGCGCGTTGTAGTGACCGTAGGCGACCGGTTCGCGGGTGATTTCCGCGCCCGGAATGATCGTGATGCCGTACTTCGCGGCCGTCTCCTGCGCCAGCTTTACCGGGAAGTTCAGGTCGGACCGGATTCCCTGCTCGTCGGCCGGTTTGGCGATGATGTTGTAATTGACAGGTTCGGTGCCTTCCGGAACGTAACCTTTGAGGAAGTTGAGCATCTTGCCCTCGTGGCGGCGGTACTCCACGTGTTCGGTGATGGCCAGCACGTCCAGACCGTCGTACCACGCTTCGCGGACGCGGAATTCGGGCGTGCAGTCGCCGTCCGAGTAGATCGAATGGGTGTGCAGGTCGGCCTTGTAGACGGTGTAGCCGCCCACTTCGGGCAGTACGAACTCGACGCGCTGCGGGGCGATGCGCAGCGAGTGGCGCGTGATGTCGGGATTGGCGGAGTCGGTGTAATAGTGTTGTCCGGTCGCGGTGAACGTCGCCGTCAGGGCAGCGCAGAAGAAGAGAAGTTTTTTCATGGCATAGTAGTTATGGGTTGTTCTTTGCAAAGATAAGAAAAAATTCGAAACGATCCGGATTCCGGATCGTTTCGAATGGGAATGAGAAAGGTCTCTCTGCGATTTCCGTCTTTTCGTCCCCTTTCCGCAGGGCGGCGGTTCATCGCCGTGTACGGCGGAACGCATCTCTTCGAGACGTGTACGGCGGCTCCGGCCGGCGGCGGGTCGCGGACCGGGGCGAATCGTTGGAACCATTTCGTTAAGCCGAGTGCAGAGCCGAACGCAGTTCGGGCTATGCCGAGGCGAGAAATGGAAGAAAGAAATTCAAGGATATTCGTCTCCGGTGGGATTCATGAAACAGGGGAGTATCCGCGTTGCGGATACTCCCCTGTTTTTGCGTATTCGGGGCTCGGAACTACTTCGCGAAGCCCTTGCCGATGGCCAGAAAATCTTCGGCTTTGAGCGCTGCGCCGCCGATCAGACCGCCGTCGACGTCCTCCTTGGCGAAGATCTCGGCTGCGTTGGACGGTTTGCACGACCCGCCGTAGAGGATCGGGCACTCCTCGGCCGCTGCGCCGAACTTGGCGGCCAGCACCTTGCGGATGTAGGCGTGGATCTCCTGCGCCTGCTCGGCCGTCGCGGTCTTGCCCGTGCCGATGGCCCATACGGGTTCGTAGGCGATGACCAGCTTGCCGAACTGTTCCGGCGTGAGGTTGTAAACCACCTCTTCGATCTGCGCCTTCACCACGTCGAAATGTTTGCCGGCCTCGCGTTCGTCGAGGTTCTCGCCTACGCAGTAGATCGGAACGAGGTCGTTGGCATAGGTCTGCTCCATCTTGCGGTTGAGCGTCTCGGAGGTCTCGCCGTAGTACTGGCGGCGCTCCGAGTGGCCCAGGATCACGTACTTGCAGCCCAGCGCCGCGATCATCGACGCGGCTACTTCGCCCGTGTAGGCCCCTTTGGCCTCGGCGGCGCAGTTCTGGGCGCCGACGGCGATTCCCGTCCCTTCGAGCGTCTTGCTCACCTCCGACAGGTGCGTGAAGGGAGGACATACGATGAACGACACGCAGTCGCATACGGTGTGCTTGCCTGCTGCGACCTGCTTGGCCAGTTCTACGCCTTCGGCAGGCAGGGTATTCATTTTCCAGTTGCCTGCTACGATCTTCTTTCTCATTGCTGTGATTTTTTAAGTTTATGATTG
>ULYD01053115.1_pt1 | contig 15739 bp, 10 predicted proteins | sample 1961831 | NCBI WGS metagenome assembly ULYD01 (sample SAMEA4835854, study PRJEB28245) | human gut metagenome | biome: gut microbiome; material: fecal sample | place: Denmark | collected 2008 | reverse complement strand
ATTAAGGAGCGCAACACCAGCACCTTACCCTTACACTGCCTGTCGATACTGGTTTACGTATGTTGGACCACGATGTTGCACTCCGGATCAGGGCACCACCTGCAGCACCCCCCGTCCGGTAGCCAGGACTTGAAATAGGTTCGATCCGGCGCAACGTCCCAACGGTCTGGATTATAAATCTCATTATCTTAATTGCAACGGGGTCCAGCCGTGGTTATAATTCGTTCGTTGGAACACGATGTTGCACAGGCTGTGGTGTTAGGCCTGAAAATAGTAAATAAAAGAACCTGCCTCACCAGCAGGTTTTTTTATTTACTGCGATCTGCTTTCCAGATATTTTTTGCTCAAACAACTAATGCGCCAAACATTTATTGCGCGTAAAATATCGTTTATTTCATTAATACATTTCAGGGATGAATATATGTCACCGCAGAATAATCATCTGCAGCGTCCGCCTGCTGCTGTGTTATACGCCGATGAACTGGCAAAATTAAAACAAAATGATAACGCTCCTTGCCCGCCCGGTTGGCAGTTAAGTTTGCCTGCGGCCCGTGCTTTTATCCTTGGCGATAGCGCGCAAAATATTAGCCGTAAAGTGGTGATTAGTCCCTCCGCTGTCGAACGCATGTTAGTCACTCTTGCCACCGGGCGCGGTTTGATGTTGGTGGGGGAACCTGGCACCGCAAAATCTCTCCTGTCTGAATTACTGGCAACCGCTATTAGCGGCGATGCCGGGTTAACCATCCAGGGCGGCGCATCTACTACCGAAGATCAAATCAAGTACGGCTGGAACTACGCCCTGCTTATCAATCATGGTCCATCAACGGAAGCGCTGGTCCCTGCCCCGCTTTACCAGGGAATGCGCGACGGCAAAATCGTCCGTTTTGAAGAGATAACGCGTACACCGCTGGAAGTGCAAGACTGTCTGTTAGGTATGCTTTCTGACAGGGTGATGACGGTGCCGGAACTCACTGGTGAAGCCAGTCAGCTCTATGCGCGAGAAGGCTTTAATATTATTGCCACTGCCAATACCCGAGATCGCGGCGTCAATGAAATGAGTGCTGCGCTAAAGCGTCGCTTCGATTTTGAAACTGTCTTTCCGATTATGGATTTCGCCCAGGAGCTGGAGCTTGTCGCCAGTGCTTCGGCGCGTTTGCTGGCCCATAGCGGTATTCCGCATAAAGTGCCTGACGCGGTACTGGAGTTACTGGTCCGCACCTTCCGCGATCTGCGTGCCAACGGCGAAAAGAAAACGTCAATGGATACACTAACAGCGATTATGTCCACCGCTGAAGCCGTGAACGTGGCCCACGCCGTAGGCGTCCGCGCCTGGTTTTTAGCGAATCGCGCAGGTGAGCCAGCCGACCTGGTGGACTGCATTGCCGGAACCATCGTCAAAGATAACGAAGAAGATCGCGCTCGTCTGCGCCGTTACTTCGAACAACGAGTCGCCACACATAAAGAAGCTCACTGGCAGGCTTATTATCAAGCCCGCCACCGCCTGCCGTGAGGAAAGATGCATGAGCGAGCCGTTAATTGTCGGCATCCGGCATCATAGTCCGGCCTGCGCCCGGCTGGTGAAATCGTTAATCGAAAGCCAGCGGCCACGATACGTATTGATTGAAGGCCCGGCTGATTTTAATGACCGGGTAGACGAACTGTTTTTAGCCCACCAGCTTCCGGTAGCTATTTACAGTTATTGCCAGTATCAGGACGGTGCAGCCCCCGGGCGTGGTGCCTGGACGCCATTTGCTGAATTTTCGCCGGAGTGGCAGGCGCTACAAGCCGCACGTCGTATTCAGGCACAAACTTACTTCATCGATTTGCCTTGCTGGGCGCAGAGTGAAGAAGTGGACGATTCGCCTGATACGCAAGAGGAAAGCCAGGCCTTGCTGCTGCGTGCCACCCGCATGGATAACAGCGACACCCTGTGGGATCACTTGTTCGAAGATGAAAGCCAGCAAACTGCATTACCCTCTGCACTGGCGCACTATTTTGCCCAACTGCGGGGCGACTCCCCCGGAGATGCTCTCAATCGTCTGCGCGAAGCCTTTATGGCCCGCTGGATTGGATGGGCGATGCAGCAAAATAATGGCGACGTGTTAGTTGTCTGCGGTGGCTGGCACGCTCCGGTACTGGCAAAAATGTGGCGCGAATGCCCGCAGGAAATTAACACGCCAGAATTGCCGTCGCTGGCAGATGCCGTTACAGGTTGTTATCTCACCCCCTACAGTGAAAAGCGCCTTGATGTGCTGGCAGGATACCTTTCCGGAATGCCTGCCCCGGTCTGGCAAAACTGGTGCTGGCAGTGGGGCTTACAGCAGGCGGGAGAACAACTGCTAAAAACGGTTCTCACCCGTTTGCGCCAGCACAAGTTGCCTGCTTCGACCGCGGATATGGCTGCCGCTCATCTGCATGCGATGGCGCTGGCACAGTTGCGCGGTCATACACTACCGTTACGCACTGACTGGCTGGATGCCATAGCAGGCTCGCTGATTAAAGAAGCCCTGAATGCGCCGTTGCCGTGGAGCTATCACGGCGTTATTCATCCCGATACCGATCCGATTCTGCTAACGTTGATAGACACATTAGCGGGTGACGGATTCGGTAAACTTGCCCCTTCTACGCCACAACCGCCTCAGCCAAAAGATGTCACCTGCGAACTGGAACGTACCGCAATCTCTCTTCCGGCGGAGCTTACCTTAAATCGCTTTAACCCCAATGGACTAGCGCAAAGTCAGGTGTTACATCGGCTGGCAATACTGGAGATCCCAGGGATTGTACGCCAGCAGGGAAGCACACTGACACTTGCAGGCAACGGTGAAGAACGCTGGAAATTAACCCGCCCGCTTAGCCAGCATGCGGCATTGATTGAGGCCGCCTGCTTTGGTGCAACACTCCAGGAAGCCGCACGCCATAAATTAGAAGCCGATATGCTGGACGCGGGTGGAACCGGCAGTATCACCACATGTCTTAGCCAGGCGGCGTTAGCGGGTCTGGCGTCCTTCAGTCAACAATTACTGGAGCAACTCACATTATTAATCGCCCAGGAAAATCAATTTGCCGAAATGGGCCAGGCGCTGGAAGTGCTATATGCCTTATGGCGGCTGGATGAAATTAGCGGTATGCAAGGCGCGCAGATATTACAAACGACGTTATGCGCGGCTATCGATCGCACGCTGTGGCTATGTGAATCTAACGGCAGACCAGATGAAAAGGAGTTTCACGCTCACCTGCATAGCTGGCAAGCGTTGTGTCATATCCTGCGCGATCTACATAGCGGTGTGCAACTCCCCGGCATTTCTCTTTCTGCGGCGGTAGCCTTACTGGAGCGACGCAGTCAGGCAATTCATGCCCCGGCGCTGGATCGCGGCGCGGCTCATGGCGCACTGATGCGTCTGGAACATCCTAACGCCAGTGCCGAAGCGGCGCTGACTATGCTGGCGCAGTTATCCCCGGCACAATCCGGCGAAGCGCTGCACGGTTTGCTGGCGCTGGCCCGCCATCAACTGGCCTGTCAGCCGACATTTATCGCCGGTTTCAGCAGTCATTTAAATCAACTAAGTGATGCCGATTTTATCAATGCCCTGCCCGATTTACGCGCGGCGATGGCCTGGCTACCACCACGAGAACGCGGGACGCTGGCGCATCAGGTGCTTGAGCATTATCAACTGGCGCAACTTCCCGTTTCGGCGCTGCAAATGCCGTTGCATTGTCCACCACAGGCCATTGCACATCATCAACAACTCGAACAGCAGGCACTGGCATCGCTGCAAAACTGGGGAGTTTTCCATGTCTGAACTGAACGATCTTCTGACCACCCGTGAGCTACAACGCTGGCGATTAATTCTTGGCGAAGCGGCAGAAACGACGCTTTGTGGGCTGGATGACAACGCCCGGCAGATAGACCACGCGCTGGAGTGGCTGTATGGGCGCGATCCTGAACGGCTCCAGCGTGGTGAACGCTCTGGTGGATTAGGTGGCTCAAATCTCACCACCCCTGAGTGGATCAACAGTATTCACACTCTGTTTCCGCAACAGGTGATTGAGCGACTGGAAAGCGATGCCGTACTGCGCTACGGCATTGAAGATGTGGTGACGAATCTCGACGTGCTGGAACGTATGCAGCCTTCGGAAAGCCTGCTACGCGCCGTTTTGCACACCAAACATCTGATGAATCCCGAAGTACTGGCTGCCGCCCGCCAGATAGTGCGCCAGGTTGTTGAAGAAATTATGGCGCGACTGGCAAAGGAAGTTCGTCAGGCTTTTTCTGGTGTCCGCGATCGCCGTCGCCGCTCATTAATTCCACTGGCGCGAAACTTTGATTTCAAAAGTACTCTGCGCGCCAACCTGCAACACTGGCACCCGCAACACGGCAAGTTGTATATCGAATCCCCCCGCTTTAACAGCCGCATTAAACGCCAAAGCGAACAATGGCAACTGGTCTTACTGGTTGATCAAAGCGGATCGATGGTGGACTCGGTGATCCACTCTGCGGTGATGGCGGCCTGTTTGTGGCAGTTACCCGGCATTCGTACCCATCTGGTGGCGTTTGACACAAGCGTGGTTGATCTCACGGCAGACGTTGCCGATCCGGTAGAGTTATTAATGAAAGTACAGTTGGGCGGCGGGACCAATATCGCCAGTGCCGTGGAGTATGGTCGGCAACTTATTGAACAACCAGCAAAAAGCGTCATTATCCTCGTGAGCGATTTTTACGAAGGGGGTTCATCATCATTGCTGACGCATCAGGTGAAAAAGTGTGTCCAGAGCGGCATCAAAGTGCTGGGACTGGCAGCGCTCGATAGCACCGCAACGCCTTGCTATGACCGCGATACGGCCCAGGCGCTGGTTAATGTCGGCGCACAAATAGCCGCCATGACGCCGGGCGAGCTGGCATCATGGCTTGCGGAGAATCTTCAGTCATGAATTCACTACGTCCGGAATTATTAGAACTGACACCGCAGGCACTGACGGCGTTAAGCAATGCCGGTTTTGTTAAGCGCAGTCTTAAGGAACTGGAAAATGGCAACGTCCCGGAAATCAGCCATGAGAACGGCGCTTTAATCGCCACCTTCAGTGACGGTGTCCGTACCCAGCTGGCGAACAGCCAGGCACTGAAAGAGGCTCAGTGCAGCTGCGGGGCCAGCGGCATGTGCCGTCATCGCGTGATGCTGGTGTTAAGTTATCAACGACTTTGTGCCACCGTCCAGCCCACGGAAAAAGAAGAAGAGTGGGATCCGGCAATCTGGCTGGAAGAACTGGCTACCCTGCCCGATGCCACCCGCAAACGCGCGCAGGCGCTGGTCGCTAAAGGCATCACCATTGAGTTGTTCTGTGCGCCGGGCGAAATTCCCTCTGCCCGCTTACCGATGAGCGATGTGCGTTTTTATTCCCGTAGCAGTATTCGTTTCGCCCGTTGTGATTGTATTGAAGGCACACTTTGCGAACATGTCGTACTGGCTGTGCAGGCCTTCGTCGAGGCCAAAGCGCAGCAAGCAGAATTTAACCATTTAATCTGGCAGATGCGCAGCGAACACGTCACATCATCTGACGATCCGTTTGCCAGCGAAGAAGGCCAAACGTGTCGTCAATATGTTCAGCAATTAAGCCAGGCATTATGGCTTGGCGGCATCAGCCAGCCGCTTATTCACTACGAGGCAGCATTCAACCGCGCATTGCAGGCGGCAGAGGCCTGCAACTGGCGCTGGGTGAGTGAATCACTACGACAGCTACGGGCAAGCGTTGATGCCTTCCACACTCGCGCCAGCCACTATCATGCCGGAGAATGCTTACGTCAGCTTGCGGCATTAAACAGTCGATTAAATTGCGCACAAGAGATGGCCCGGCGCGACAGTGTTGGTGAAGTTCCTCCTGTGCCGTGGCGCACGGTCGTTGGCTCTGGCATTGCCGGAGAAGCAAAGCTTGATCATCTGCGGCTGGTGTCTTTAGGTATGCGTTGCTGGCAGGATATTGAGCATTATGGTTTACGCATCTGGTTTACCGATCCCGACACCGGCAGTATTTTGCACCTTTCGCGCAGTTGGCCGCGAAGTGAACAGGAAAACTCACCGGCAGCTACGCGTCGGCTGTTTAGTTTTCAGGCTGGCGCACTGGCGGGTGGGCAAATTGTTTCACAAGCAGCAAAACGCAGTGCCGATGGCGAGCTGCTGTTAGCTACCCGCAACCGCTTAAGCAGCGTTGTGCCGCTGTCGCCTGATGCCTGGCAAATGTTGAGCGCGCCGTTACGCCAGCCGGGCATTGTGGCTTTGCGGGAATATTTACGCCAGCGTCCCCCCGCCTGCATACGGCCTCTTAATCAGGTCGATAACTTATTTATTCTGCCGGTCGCTGAGTGTATTTCGCTCGGTTGGGATAGCAGCCGCCAGACGCTGGATGCGCAGGTAATCAGCGGCGAAGGTGAAGATAATCTCCTGACGTTATCCCTTCCGGCATCTGCCTGTTCTCCTTTTGCCGTTGAACGCATGGCGGCGCTTTTGCAACAAACAGACGACCCCGTGAGTCTGGTTTCTGGCTTTGTCAGTTTTGTTGATGGGCAATTGACACTGGAACCACGGGTGATGATGACAAAAACCCGCGCCTGGGCGCTGGACGCAGAAACTGCGCCTGTGGCACCGCTACCTTCTGCCAGCGTTTTGCCTGTGCCGTCTACCGCTCATCAGTTGCTGATGCGCTGCCAGGCGTTACTTATTCAACTGCTCCATAACGGCTGGCGCTATCAGGAACAGAGCGCTATTAGTCAGGCAGAGTTGCTGGCGAATGACCTCTCCGCGGTCGGTTTTTATCGGCTGGCACATGTGTTGGGACAATTTCGTAATACAGAAAGCGAGGCACGGGTAGAAGCAATGAATAACGGTGTTTTACTTTGCGAACAATTATTCCCCATGCTTCAGCAACAAGGATGAAATAGTGCTTTTTACTAAGAGTTCTACTCCAGTTCCGGACTGCTCACGTCACGGTATTAGGCATATTCTATATAGCCCCTGGTGAGAGTCACCAGTTTCTTGATTAAATAAAATGGAGTTTTACATGAAGGCTTTCAATAAGCTGTTTTCCCTCGTTGTTGCATCTGTTCTGGTTTTCTCTCTTGCTGGCTGCGGTGACAAAGAAGAATCGAAGAAATTCAGCGCCAATCTGAACGGCACTGAAATTGCCATTACCTATGTCTACAAAGGTGACAAGGTGCTTAAGCAATCTTCTGAAACCAAAATTCAATTTGCTTCTATTGGTGCAACCACCAAAGAAGACGCTGCCAAGACACTTGAGCCGTTAAGCGCCAAATACAAAAACATCGCGGGTGTTGAAGAAAAATTAACCTATACAGATACCTACGCGCAGGAAAACGTGACTATCGATATGGAAAAAGTGGATTTTAAAGCCCTGCAGGGTATTTCAGGAATCAACGTTTCTGCTGAAGATGCCAAAAAAGGTATCACTATGGCGCAAATGGAACTGGTGATGAAAGCCGCTGGTTTTAAAGAAGTGAAATAATCTGTCGGCGGCCATGTTTCGCATGGCCGCCATACCCGTCTTAGCTTTTCTTCACATGCTGGCGCGCTGCCAGTCCACGCAGAAAATAACGTAAAAATTGATCGCCGCATTCGCGGAAGTTTTTATGATCCGGTGCGCGCATCATCGCTGTAATTTCCGGCATCGAAACGCGGAACTGCTGTTCGGTGAGGATAGCCAGAATGTCATCGGTTTTCAGCGAAAACGCGATGCGTAATTTTTTCAGCACGATGTTGTTATTAATGCGACGTTCCGGCTCCAGTGCCGGAGCAGACTCATCCTTGCCGCGTTTTTCATAAATCAGGCCATTGAGGAATGACGACAAAACAATGTCCGGACAACGCTGAAAACCCTCTTCGTCTTCTTTACGTAGCCAGACGGCGATCTGTTCCGCGGTGGCTTCGACATTACCCAGCGCCAGAATACGCACCAGGTCATTATTATTGGCTTTCAAAATGTAGCGCACGCTGCGCAGAATATCGTTACTTAGCATGAGGCCTTCAGGTGTTGATGAGGCAAAAAGCCATTTTAGCAGTCTTTTACAGGCCAATCGCCTCTTTTAAGCTTTTCAGATAACGGCGGCTGACCGGCACGGTTAAGCCATTACGCAAAATCAACTCGGCCTGGCCGTTATCTTCCAGACGAATCTCCTGTAAATGCGCGAGGTTAACCAGATACTGACGATGGCAGCGCAGTAGTGGTGTACGACTTTCCAGGGTACGTAATGTCAATTCGGTAAAGCCCTCTTTCCCTTCGTGGCTGGTAACGTAGACACCGCTCATCCGACTGCTGACAAATGCCACATCTTTCATTTGCAGCAAATAAATCCGACTATGCCCCGTACAAGGGATAAATTTCAGCGCCTGTTGATTTTCCGGTAACAGCGAAACATCCTGCTTGCTGCGTTCCTGACGCAAACGCGCCAGCGTTTTCTCCAGTCGCGCTTCATCAATTGGCTTCAGCAGATAATCAAAGGCATGTTCTTCAAAGGCTTTAATAGCGTATTCGTCAAACGCGGTGAGAAAAACAATATACGGACGATGTTCCGGGTCGAGCATCCCCACCATTTCCAGACCACTGATGCGCGGCATCTGGATATCGAGAAACAGCACATCCGGGCGCAGTTTATGCACCGCGCCGATCCCTTCCACGGCGTTTGAACACTCTCCAACGATTTCAATATCGCTCTGCTCCTGCAAAAATACACGCAGGTTCTCCCGTGCTAACGGTTCATCATCGACAATTAAGACTTTAATCATGCCTCGTCCCTCCATGGTAGTCGTAACGTTATTCGGGTGTAACTATCAGGCTCACAGGCGACGCTTATTCCATAGTCATCGCCAAACCGTTCACGTAAACGCTTATCCACCAGATTCATCCCCAGCCCACTGGCATTGGTTACCGGTTGATACAAACCGGCATTGTCTTCGATCTCCAGCATCAAATGTTGCCCCTCACGTCGGGCGCTGATTGCCACTCGCCCTGTATCCAGCAGTTGTGATGTCCCATGTTTAATGGCGTTTTCCACTATCGGTTGCAGGGTAAACGCGGGCAATTGCTGCTGGGATAATTCTTGCGGAATAGCAATGTTGACCTGCAACCGCGACTGGAAGCGCGCCTTTTCAATTTGCAGATAAGCGTTCACATGTTCAATTTCGTCGGCGAGAGTAACAAACTCCGAAGGCCGCTTTAAGTTTTTGCGGAAAAAAGTGGAAAGATACTGCACCAGCTGGCTGGCCTGTTCGCTGTCGCGGCGGATCACCGCTTTAATGGTGTTAAGCGCATTAAACAAAAAATGAGGATTCACCTGGGCGTGAAGCAGTTTGATTTCTGACTGGGTGAGCATCGCTTTTTGCCGCTCATATTGCCCGGCAAGAATCTGCGCCGAAAGCAGTTGCGCAATCCCCTCGCCCAGCGTGCGGTTTATTGAACTGAATAAACGGTTTTTGGCTTCATACAATTTGATGGTGCCCATCACGCGCTGATTTTCGCCACGCAACGGAATTACCAGCGTCGATCCCAGTTTGCATTGCGGATGCAAAGAGCAACGATAAGGTACTTCGTTGCCATCAGCGTAGACCACTTCACCGGTTTCAATCGCTTTTAAGGTGTAAGTCGAAGAAATCGGTTTGCCGGGTAAATGGTGGTCGTCACCAATTCCGGTAAAGGCCAGCAATTTCTCTCGATCGGTAATCGCGACTGCACCAATATCCAGCTCCTGATACAGCACCTGAGCCACTTTCATGCTGTTCACTTCGTTAAACCCCTGTCGCAAAATGCCTTCCGTCGAGGCTGCCACTTTCAGCGCAGTGGCAGAAAAAGCAGAAGTGTATTTTTCAAACATCGCGCGTTTATCGAGCAATATACGCATAAACAGCGCCGCGCCGACGGTATTGGTGACCATCATTGGTGCAGCAATATTACTCACCAGACGCACCGCATCTTCATAAGGTCGGGCGATCGCAAGGATGATCAGCATTTGCACCATTTCAGCGACGAACGTGACGGCACCGGCGGTAATGGGGTTAAAGACTTTATCAGTGCGCCCGCGACGGATCAGGATGCTGTGTACCAGGCCGCCGAGCAATCCTTCAACGATGGTTGAGATCATGCAACTTAGCGCGGTCATGCCCCCCATCGAATATCGATGTAAGCCGCCGGTCAGACCAACCAGCCCACCGACGACCGGACCGCCGAGTAAGCCGCCCATTACCGCGCCTATCGCACGGGTATTGGCAATAGAATCGTCAATGTGCAACCCAAACCAGGTGCCCATGATGCAGAAGATGGAAAAGACGATGTAGCAGAGAAATTTATGCGGCAGACGAACCGTGACCTGCATTAACGGTATGAATAATGGCGTTTTACTCATTAACCACGCAATGACTAAAAAAACGCACATCTGCTGAAGCAGCAGCAACACCAGATTAAAATCGTACATACCCGCAAACCACACTTCCCTTTAAAACGCGTAACATACATTGCCTGCGTTTAACTTTCTTTGAACTCTTGCAGAAAAATGAGAATTCGTGAGTACGATCACTCAAAATCGCCTGGCAAAAATAAAATCACCCTATAGATGCACAAAAAACGGGCAAAACTACCTGGTTCGCAAAACTGCGTCTAAAGTTAAACCGGGACCTCGCGAGCAAGGGTGAGACGATGGCGCTTTACACAATTGGTGAAGTGGCGTTGCTTTGTGATATTAACCCTGTCACGTTACGCGCGTGACGCAACATTTTTAAAAATCGACGAAGATCGTCCAGGAGCGCCGTTTTTCAAGGGTTGGATAGATGATTCGTTTACCATGTCGACGAACTTCGACGAATTTCGCCGATAAAAAATGTCCCGTACATGCCCCATAGCCTATATCATAAATTGACACTGGATATACACAGATAAAAATAACACCTGTACATAAATGGGTCTTCCCCGATCATGGTGGGAAGACTTAGAACGCCATATTCAGTTTCCCATAGTGGAACATCACTCCCTGCTTAAAGCGCTCCCAGTTGCGGTATCCCCTGGCTTTTATTCTCAGCAGCCTGATCTTGCTGTTCAGTGCCTCCGCATTTCCGTTTGATACACCATAGCGCATGGTGTTCAGGATATCGTACAGCCTTTTCCCTATCGTTTTAGCCACGTTCTTCATCATGGGGGACGTCACTGTTGGCCGTCAACGTCAGCCATCTATGCCAGTCGTTGCGTCTTTCCTCGCTCCATGGTCTGCTCCAGATATCCTTTGCCAGTTCTTTCAGCTCCCAGCACTAGCTCGTCAGCTTCATCTGCGCACTCTGCCATATCAACTTTTCCTGCCTGGATTCGGTCATCCATTTATCGCTGTACTGCCACCAGAAGCGCGTTCCCTTTGCCTGACGACGACTTTCAACAGGAAGATGCGGATGTTCATTCTGGCGGGTTTTATCCACCACCTCCACCAGTTGTTTCGCCACATGAAAGCGATCGAAGTCTATTTGCTCAACCGCATTGGGTAAGTGGATGCGCGTTGCCCTTATATAGCCTACATTCATGTCCATTGAGAGTGTTTTGATGACTAACAGCTGAGCGTCGGTGAGCATGCGAAGATAACCGGCAAGACTCCCTGCACAGTGGTTGCAAAATGGCATCTGAATCGATCACAGTTAGGCATGCTTCCGATCGTTGATTGGCATCCTGTCAGTCACTCCGGAAATTAACTCTTTTCACCACAGTTTTCGTCCATGACGATGACCTCTGGTGAATTAATACACCACTATCAAGTATTCAGCCACCATGTTATGAGTAACCCCATATAAATGCAGCATAGAAGAAGCTTTGTTAATTTTGAAATCCGGATTCCCAAAGAGATAATGACCTGAATATCCAAACTGCTTTGTAAATAATTGAAAGTTACCATAGTTCTTAAATAGAGAGATAACTTACCCTAAGATTCGTCGAGGAGTATAATAATATTTTACCAACATATTGACTTCCACTTAAAAATATCATAAAAAAGCCTCCCTTAAAGGGATTATGGAAATTCTATAGAAAATTACTTTCATTCAAAGGAAGACAAAATGCCGACAATCCATCATTCTACTTCGTATACCACAGCTCCTCTATCAAAAATTAAAGAAGTCAGAACATGGGACACAAACAAATACTTAATGAAACTATCAGAAACTAATAACGATATAGTTTTTAATGAGCAAACATCTGGAGCAAGCCAAAAACAATGTGCTTTTGATAAAAAAGCAAGAAATGAAAAACATTACAATTTAAATATTTACGATATGTTTTTTCATCCACACAATGATATTGTAGAGGAAAACATAAACAGAATATTACAGCATCAATACTCACACAGCCCAACATTCAGAAGAATGGTTAACTATTCCATAGATAACCTATCTGATGCTGATATTAATAAATGCCAAATAGATATAGCAAATAATTATTCATATAATAAAAAAGAGGATGGCATAAGCGAAATGCTCATTGCTATTGATGAAAAAGGTAACCTTATTGAACCACAAAAGGAGTCATCAGAAGAAACTCTCCCACCAGAAAAAATACTACTAAACCTTTTTTTAAAACATATTATTAATCAAGATATGCTGAGTTATAATGATATTAACATATATACCAATATTATTTTTAAGGAATTAAATCCACTGGCAATGGCCCATCCTTTAAAGTCATTTCAGTATGCATCTGTAGGGACGGAGCACAAACTATTTGATAGCGAAAAATTAAATATACAGCCGGATAATATTGAACAAGTAATATCAAAGGGAAAAGCTCTTCAGAAAGATTTTTTTGATAGTTATATAGAAAATAAAGAAACCTTACCTATTATCACGCAATCAGATGGAGTTCACTATAAAAAAATCGCACTTAATGGACTATTACTTGCCTCAGGAATATTTAAACCATTAAACAACAACTACAAACCACAGAGCGGTCATGGAAATTTATTTGATGAAATTCATATCAGGCACTCAAGGTCTCTTCCAGAAGAACATGCGGCACCAGCTGAAAAATTAGGTGTTCTTATTGCAAAAAAACTTGAAGAATCAATAGTACCAAAAATCATACCATTTTACAACATTTTAACAAAACTAGAACAAGAACAAGAGCAAGAACATTACATTAGGGGATATCATGAATTACTTACTTTTTCTCAAACAGGAATATGGAGTCGCAATGGCAGAGGTGCGGCAAGAGATTACATACTTGAATTAATAAAGAATCATTATTACAGATTTGAAATAGGAAGTGATAATAGAAAATCCATTTTTTTTAGAGATTTCATAAAAAATAACCGAGAGCATGAGTTCAATATTTATGAAACACTTGCGCGAGATATAATTGTACACCCCCTGCCATTTCATTTAGACTATGCCCCTCCCAAAAAAGGCGAGCTAGTTATAACACAACCAGAAAATCATTATATGCAAACTGTGAGGCATAAGCTTTCACACACTGCACCACTACTTTTTGATGATCTATACGGTAAAGAATCCATATTTTTAACACTAGAATTAAATAGTTTTAAATCAAATAAAAAGCCAAACAAAAGAGATTTTGAACATATATTTAAATGTGCGCAATTAGTAATCCATCACTTATCAAAAGATGGCGGAGACAAAATACTGTGCTCCACTAATGGAGTTAAACATCATCGCCTTATATTAAATGAGATTGTAGCGCAGTGCGAACATTACCAGAGGCACTTTAATAATAATGTAGTAAACCACATATCAAAAAAAATAATAAAAAACAATGAATTGTCACCACACTTAAAATCAGTGATATCAAGTTTAGATAGAAATTATTTCAATCCATGGCTAATGAAATTAGCTGTAGAAAAACAGTTATCATGGGCAGAAGCACACTATAAAGCACAAAATCATATTGAGAATCATATTCAGGATTGTGAATTACTGGGCCTAATGGATGTAAACAAAATGCTTAGAGATACTATTACAGGTTTTGTCCATCAGATTAGTGAAATAACGGAATCTAGTTGGATGTCATCAGAAGAACAACATGCAAAAAAAACTCAGGCTCTCGAGATGTTCAAAACAAAGATATCATCTATGAATGGAGGTCAAGAGTTTGTTTATGGTTTTAATAAAGTTATCCAAGAAGGGCTTGGGGGACTAATCGAGTTAAGTTTTGATATTGACGATACCAGACATCATCGTACATTATCTTCGCTTAGTCCCGCATCAAGAAGTGGCCTTCATCTATTAGGCACTATCTGGAATATAGTTATGAGTGCAGTACCAGGATTTAATGCATTAGCAGGAACCAGCAGTATACTTAATCATGCAGTTGTTGAAAAATCTACGGATGTATGTAGCTATATGCAGGATGTAATACGTATTGGTATGGAAGCAATTCCAGCAGCCGAATCTAAATTCACACAAAGATCCTCAAATGCCAAATACACAGGCCTTCGTTTTGCCGAGGAAAAAATAAATAAAAATATAATTAATGAACCTCAGCAACGTGGCTCATCTTATAGAGTGATAGAATCGATAGAAAACACTGATTTTATTTATCAAAAAAGCACAAAAAAAATATTGGAATTAGCAAGTATGGAAGGTAATGAACTTTATAGCGCCACTGGATTTAATAAAGAAAACTATGGATACTACAAACGTTCTGGTGAGGGTTTTTATAGAAAACAACACTCATACCAACCTTTATCCAATGAGATGCCAAACAAAATAAAATACAATAATAGAGAGTTAGAATTAACAAAAGAATCAAACTCTAACATTTACTCAGGTACATTTACCGATAACGGTAAAAATTCATTAGTAAAGTTTTATAAAGACTCTAATGGTAACTTTTATCAAGCTGACGGATTAAAAGGAGGTGGACTTATTCGACATACGGATAAGCCATATTCAGAACTGAAAGAAGGCGATATAGGATATGATGAGGAGCTTCTCGATATTACTGATGACTCACCTGAGTTAGAGGAAACGTTGCCAGCGATATCAGAGGACTTATATCCTAGCGAAGAAGAAAATGTACAAAATATCTACAAAAAATTCAAAAACGGTGATCATGATGCAGGAATGACAGAGGTAACATTATGCCGAGGAACTATTGCCTCTCAGGCTGAAAACATTGTTTCTTATAGTACCGCAGGGGGAGCCGAGATTGCAAACCCAAATGTAAGTCCTGTTTCTGAAGATATTGCAAAACTGCAAATAAAAAGTGGTAGAATTGAACCAGAATACACAACAGATATTAGCGTTGCTGACCGATTTAGCCGTGGACATCACTTAGTTATCGTCAAAGCAAAAGTTAAATATCTTACAAGAGGCAGTATCAGTGAAAGTGGTTGGATCATTCCCAAAAATGCCCCCGTAGAACCAGTAGGATTAATTGACAGGACATTTGGCCAATCAGAAAACATACAGCAAGCGAATGCATCAAAATAATATACATGCATTAGCCGTATTGTCTTAGATTGATTCAAACACAGAGTAACGTCAAGCACCTTTCACGTATAATCTGAGTGTATCAGCCACAGACAACATCTGATATTTTAAATGTCTGTGGCGTTTTGATATAGATTACTGATGTAAAATATTACTTTATAGAAAAATATATTAACTTTATTTTATAACAAAGTTTCCTTTGGTTTGATCATAAATACATTGCTCTTGACTTACAATCATTGATGACGTTATTGGTTCTCGTGTTA
>ULYD01066309.1_pt1 | contig 15974 bp, 15 predicted proteins | sample 1961831 | NCBI WGS metagenome assembly ULYD01 (sample SAMEA4835854, study PRJEB28245) | human gut metagenome | biome: gut microbiome; material: fecal sample | place: Denmark | collected 2008 | reverse complement strand
GAAGCATCACCGCGCACAGCGCGGATAACAGTCGTTTTTTCATGAAAAAGGCTCCTTTTGGATTTGGTGGCCTACATTGTAGCACCGAATGGACCGGATTGCAAGACGCCGGAGCGTTAGGCAAAAGAGAGGGAGATGGACAGTAGACAGCGATCAAAAAAACTGGTATGATAAACATATCGAGGAAATAAGCTTAACTTTTATGATAAAGGAGTGACTTGAAATGGAACTGAAAGACATTTTGAGCAAGTGCGATCACACGCTTCTGGCCCAGACGGCCACCTGGGACGAGATCAAGGCCATCTGCGACGACGGCATGAAGTACGGCTGCGCCAGTGTGTGCATCCCCGCCAGCTATGTGAAGCAGGCGGCGGAGTATGTGGCGGGCAAGCTGCCTATCTGCACCGTCATCGGCTTCCCCAACGGCTATGACACCACCGCAGCCAAGTGCTTCATGGCCGCCGACGCCGTGAATAACGGCGCGGAGGAGGTGGATATGGTCATCAACCTCGGCTGGGTGAAGGACCGGAAGTGGGAGGACTTGCTCTCGGAAATCAAGGCCATAAAGGAGGCCTGCCACGGCAAGCTGCTGAAGGTCATCATCGAGTGCTGTTTCCTCACCGACGAGGAGAAGATCAAGCTGTGCGAGATCGTCACCGCCTCCGGCGCGGACTACATCAAGACCTCCACCGGCTTCGGCGGGGGCGGCGCCACCCGTGAGGACGTGGCCCTGTTCGCCAAGCACGTGGGGCCCAACGTGAAGATCAAGGCTGCCGGCGGCATCGCCAATTTGCAGGACGCGGAGGATTTCATCAATCTGGGGGCTTCCCGTCTGGGCACCAGCCGCATCGTGAAGGCCGTAAAGGCCATGGAAAAATAAAAGGAGGATACTATGGGAACGCCGCATAATGAAGCCAAGAAGGGCGATTTCGCCAAAACCGTACTGATGCCCGGAGACCCCCTGCGCTCCAAGTTCATCGCGGAGACCTTCCTGACGGATTTGAAGCTGGTAAACAACGTCCGGGGCGTTCAGGGCTATACCGGCCTGTATAAGGGCGTGCCGGTGAGCGTCATGGCCTCCGGCATGGGAATGCCCTCCATCGGGATTTATTCTTACGAGCTGTATACCCAGTATGATGTGGAGAATATCATCCGGGTGGGCAGCGCCGGAGCCCTGCGGGCAGATCTGGAGCTGGGCAGCGTGGTGGCCGGTCAGGGCGCCTGCGCCAACTCCGCTTATCTGGAGCAGTATGAGCTGGGCGGCACCTTTGCCCCCATTGCGGACTTTGACCTGCTGATGGCGGCAGTGGAAAGCGCCAAGGAGCTGGGGGTGAAGATGCCTGTGGGCAACCTCTATTCCTCCGACACCTTCTACGATGCCGCCGGACGGAACATGCGCTTCCAGAAGATGGGCGTCATGGCGGTGGAGATGGAGGCTGCGGCCCTGTACTGCAACGCTGCCTACACCGGCAAGCGGGCGCTGGCCATCTGCTCCATCTCCGACAATCTGGTGACGGGGGAGGAGCTGTCCCCGGCGGACCGGCAGAACACGTTCACCAACATGATGAAGATTGCGCTGGAAGTCGCCGTGAAGATGGCGGACTGAGGCCGATAGACTGTTAACGCTTCCTGAAGGGAACGCCCCGCCCGATCCCGGGCGGGGTGTTCTTTTATGCGTGAAAGATATGGCAAAATTGAAAACAATTCGGGTTTCTTATTGCATTGCCCGGGTGAAATTGTTATAATGACATAGACCCTTGAGGTCGACCCTTTTAAAGAGCTTGCACCCGGCTTCCGAAGCCATACATAGGCTGTGATCCCTCCGGGGAACACGGCACGGTGCGTTTCAGAGCGGGAGCGGACGTTAAAAGGAGAAAACATGAAAGAGGTAGATTCCAATGAAGAAGTTTCTTGCTTTGACTCTGGCATTGGTCATGTCTCTGTCCCTGGTAGCCTGCGGCGATAAGAAGACCGACGATACCAAGACCGATGCACCTGACCAGACCGAGCAGCCTGCTGAGAACGAGGGCGCCTATAAGGTCGCAATGATCACCGACTACGGTGACATCACCGACCAGTCCTTCAACCAGACCACCTATGAGGCCTGCAAGGCGTTTGCTGAGGACAACAGCATCGAGTTCAGCTACTTCAGGCCAGCCGGCGATAACACCGCCGACCGTGTCGCCATGATCGAAAAGGCCGTTGACGAAGGCTTCAACGTCATCGTCATGCCTGGCTACGCTTTCGGCGGCGCCATCGTTGAGGCCGCTCCCGAATTCCCCGATGTGAAGTTCATCGCGCTCGACGTCGCCGCCGGCGACCTGCTCGAGACCGCCGTTGCCAAGGCTGGTGAGTCCTATGACTTCAACCCCGGCAACTGGGACCTGAACAAGTACGTTGATATGAGCAACGTGTACTGCGCTGTGTACCAGGAAGAGCTGTGCGGCTACATGGCCGGTTACGCTGCTGTGAAGCTGGGCTACAAGAACCTGGGCTTCCTGGGCGGCATGGCTGTTCCCGCTGTTGTCCGTTATGGCTACGGCTTCGTGCAGGGCGTTGACGCCGCTGCCGCCGATCTGGGCCTGACCGATGTGACTGTAAACTATGTCTATGGCGGCCAGTTCTTCGGCGACGCTGACATCACCGCTGTGATGGATACCTGGTATGCCGGCGGCACTGAGGTCGTCTTCGCCTGCGGCGGCGGTATCTACACCTCCGCTGTGGACGCTGCCAAGAAGGCTAACGCCAAGGTCATCGGCGTGGACGTTGACCAGGCTGGCGTCATCGCTGGCTACGCCGGCGTGGAAGGCATGACCGTCACCTCCGCTATGAAGGGTCTGTATCCCACCACCTATGACACCCTGACTGACGTTATCGTCAACGGCAACTGGGATGCTTACAAGGGCAAGATCGCTACTCTGGGTCTGGTGTCCGGCGATGATCCCGAGCTGAACTATGTCCAGATCCCCATGGGTGAGGGCACTCAGTGGTCTGACAGCTTCACTCAGGATGACTACAAGGCCATGGTGAAGGATATGTTCGACGGCAAGATCACCGTTTCCAACGATGTGAGCAAGGCTCCCTCTGACTTCGCCACCGTGATCGCTGTGGAGGACCAGGGCGCTATCAAGGGCTAAGCGCAGAACGCAAATCCATACGCGAAAAGGAACGTCCTTTCGGACGTTCCTTTTTTATCCGCCAAAAGAAGGAGGTACGGAAAACCATTGGCACCCTGGTGGAATGGGGCATTTCGGATGTTGAAGCGGCTGGCAGTCTTTTCGGGAACAGTTTGCGGAAAGCGGACGAGTCTCCCGATGGAAGCGCCCTGAGGAGACCACTCTTCAAAAAAATGATTCCGGCCGTCGATTTGCCTTTCTTTTTGAGCGGAGTTATAGTATACTGAATATAATACTGGATGTGAGGGCAATATGCCGCTGCCGGTAAATGAACATGGTTTCCGTCCCCGCGAGATCCACACGGCGGGCCATTAAAACGGAAGGAGGGCGGTTTGACTTGGAAACGAATTACGCCATCGAAATGCTCCACATTACGAAGCGGTTCCCAGGCATCATCGCCAATGATGACATTACCCTTCAATTGAAAAAGGGTGAGATCCATGCCCTGCTGGGCGAAAACGGCGCGGGCAAGTCCACGCTGATGAGCGTGCTGTTCGGCCTGTATCAGCCGGAGGAGGGAACGATCAAGAAGGACGGCAAGGAGGTCTCTATCAAGGACCCCAATGACGCCAATGACTTGGGGATCGGCATGGTGCACCAGCACTTCAAGCTGGTGGACTGCTTTACGGTGCTGGACAACATCATCATGGGCGTGGAGCCTACGAAGCATGGCTTTCTCCAGAAAAAGGAGGCCCGGGAAAAGGTGCTGGCCCTCAGCGAGAAGTACGGTCTCCATGTGGACCCGGACGCTTTGATCGAGGACATCACCGTGGGTATGCAGCAGCGCACCGAGATCCTGAAAATGCTGTACCGGGACAATGAGATCCTGATCTTCGACGAGCCCACCGCCGTGCTGACGCCCCAGGAGATCGACGAGCTGATGCAGATCATGAAGAATCTGGCGGCGGAGGGGAAGTCCATCCTCTTTATCTCTCACAAGCTGGCGGAGATCATGGCGGTGGCGGACCGCTGCACCGTGCTTCGCAAGGGCAAGTACATCGGCACCGTCAATACGAAAGACACCACCCCGGCGGAGCTGTCCGCCATGATGGTGGGCCGCAACGTCAATTTCCATGTGGAAAAGAAGCCTGCGGAGCCGGGAGACGTGGTGCTGGAGGTCAAGAATATGACCATGGCCTCCAAGGTCCATAAGAACAACGCTGTGAAGAATGTGTCCTTCCAGGTACGGCGGGGCGAGATCGTCTGCATTGCGGGTATCGACGGCAACGGCCAGACGGAATTGGTCTACGGCCTGACCGGTCTGGAACCGCTGGTGTCCGGCGAGCTTTTCCTCTGCGGGCAGGACATCACCCACACCTCCATCCGCAAGCGGAGCACCATGGGCATGAGCCACATCCCTGAGGACCGGCATAAGCACGGTCTGGTGCTGGACTATTCTCTGGAGGACAACATGGTACTCCAGCGGTACTTTGAGCCGGAATTCACCGACAAGGCGGGTTTCCTGCGGCGGAAGAACATCCGCGGCTACGCGGAGCGGCTGATCGAGCAGTATGACGTGCGCTCCGGTCAGGGCCCTGTTACCATTGCCCGCTCCATGTCTGGCGGCAACCAGCAGAAGGCCATCGTGGCCCGGGAGATCGACAAGGATCCGGAGCTGTTGGTGGCAGTCCAGCCCACCCGCGGTCTGGACGTTGGCGCCATTGAGTACATCCACCGTCAGCTGGTCGCCCAGCGGGACGAGGGCAAGGCGGTGCTGCTGGTGAGTCTGGAGCTGGACGAGGTCATGGACGTACCCGACCGCATCCTTGTGATGTACGAGGGTGAGATCGTGGGCGAGCTGGACCCGAAAACCACCACCCAGGAGGAGCTGGGCCTCTACATGGCCGGCGCCAAGAGAGACGAGGTGAAGGCATGAAAAAGAATATTTTCAAGGGCAACGGCTTCCAATCGCTGCTGGCCTCTCTTTTGTGCATCGTGCTGGGTCTGTTCCTCGGCTATCTCGTGCTGCTGGTCATCAATCCCGCTGGCGCCGGCGAGGCGATCCTTACTGTGGTCAAAAACTTCCTGACCTATAAAAAGACATCCTCCCAGTTGAAATATCTGGGCAACACGCTGGTCAAGACCGCACCGCTGCTGATGTGCTCGCTGTCCATCCTGTTTGCCTATAAGGTGGGCCTGTTCAACATCGGCGCTGCGGGCCAGTACTGCTTCGGCGTGGCACTGAGCCTGTACGCGGCGCTGGGTTTGGGCTGGAGCTGGCTGCCCTGTCTGCTGGTGGCTATGGCCGGCGGCGCAGTGCTGGGGGCCATCTCCGGTGTGCTGAAGTCCTATTGCAACGTCAACGAGGTCATCTCCGGCATCATGCTGAACTGGATCGTCCTCTACCTGACCAATATGCTGCTGACCACGGTGAAAGAGGCCGCCAGCCCCTACACCATCGTGCTGGCCAACAACAACCCCTCTGCTGTGCTGCCCTCTCTGGGATTGGGGGCGCTGTTCAACAAGAATCAGTATGTGGGTCTGGCCATCCCCCTGTCCATTGTGATGGCGATTCTGATCTGGATCGTACTGGATAAGACCAGATTCGGCTATGAGCTGAAGGCTACCGGCTTCAACCGCAACGCCGCCAAATACTGCGGCATGGCGGAAAAGCGGAACGTGATCCTGAGCCTGGTGATCTCTGGTGCACTGGCCGGCATGGGTGCGGCGCTGCTGTACCTCACCGGCTACGAGCAGTGGCAGTGCTCTACCTCCTCCGTTCCCGCCATGGGCTTCAACGGCATTGCCGCCGCCTTCTTAGGGGGACTGAATCCTCTGGGGACGGTGCTGGCGTCCTTCTTCATCCAGCACATCACCGCTGGCGGCGCGTATGTGGATAAGTCCCTGTACTGCGCGCAGATCTCCGATCTGATCTCCTCCATCATCATTTATCTCTGCGGCTTCGTGCTGTTCATGAAGCATGTGATGAACAGCTCCATTGCCAAACGGGAGGAAAAGGCGGCTCTGAAGGCCAAGGCTGCCGCGGAACAAGATGCGACCAACGGGAAAGGAGGCGATCAGGCATGAGTTTGCTACTGCAATATACCCTGATCTTTGCCTCCGTGCTGATCCTGGTGGCTCTGGGCGGCTGCTTCTCCGAGCACTCCGGCGTGATCAATCTGGGTCTGGAGGGCATCATGATCATGGGCGCTCTGGGCGGTGCCCTGACGATGCGCTATCTGGGAGAGAACAGCTCTCATTTTGTGACGATCCTGGCAGTGGTGCTGGTTTCCGCCGCGGTGGGCATGGTGTATTCCTGCCTGCTGGCTGTGGCCTGTATCAACTTCAAGGCAGATCAGACGTTGGTAGGCACAGCTTTGAACCTGCTGGGCACCGCTGGGGCCACCGTCATTGTCAAGGCCATCAACACTGCGGCCAATCCCGATGACGTGTCCTCCATCATTCAGTACGCCGGTGCCAAAAAGGCATTTACCGTGAGCATCGGCTCCTTTGAGTTCAGCTGGTTCATGCTCATTACGGCGCTTTTGCTGATAGCCTCCTATGTGCTGCTGTACAAGACACGGTTCGGCCTGCGGCTCATGGCTTGCGGCGAGCATCCTCAGGCGGCGGACAGCGTGGGTATCAACGTCTATAAAATGCGCTGGGCCGGTGTGCTGATCTCCGGTTTCTTGGGCGGCTTGGGCGGCATCGTGTTCATCACCGCCGGTGTGTCCGAGTGGCGGTTTGAGTACGGCGTGGCTGGCTTCGGCTTCCTGTCTCTGGCGGTGATGATCTTCGGCCAGTGGAAGCCCCAGCGCATCGCGCTGGCAGCGCTGCTGTTCGGCTTCTTCCGGGCCTTGGGCAACGTCTACACCGGCTTTGCCTTCCTGAAGGTCATGAACCTTCCCAGTTCCGTTTACAATATGCTGCCCTACATCATCTCCCTGATCGTGCTGGCCTTTACCTCCAAGAATTCCCGCGCGCCCAAGGCGGAGGGTATTCCCTACGACAAGGGTCAGCGATAACCGAATCGACTGTTTGTGCTTCAAAAAGCGTCTTTCCGCATTGCGGAAAGACGCTTTTTCTCTGCTTTTTTTCGGCAGAGAAGTGATTTGCGGCGCGATTTGACATGGATTTTACATGGTTTGTCTTTTGCCTTTTACATACAGCCGGTACACTGATAAGTGTGAAAAGGGGAAAACCCAAATATCAAATAAAAGAGGAAGACAAACATGAAAAAGACACTTGCATTGATTTTGACCCTGGCCTTGAGCCTGGCGGCCCTTACCGGCTGCGGATCCAAGACGGAAACGCCTGCTGACACGAACACCGACAGCAGCGCGCAGACGGAGACTCCGGCTGAGACCGCCCTCTCCGGCAGCGTGTCCACCAACGGCTCCACCTCTATGGAAAAGGTGATCGGCGCCCTCAGCGAACAGTTCATGACGGACAACAGCGGCGTCACCGTCACCTATGATCCCACCGGCTCCGGCGCAGGCATTGAGGCTGCCAGCAACGGCAGCGCCGACATCGGCCTTGCCTCCCGCGCCCTGAAGGACGAGGAGAAGGCCGGCGGTCTGACCGAGACCATTGTGGCGCTGGACGGCATCGCCGTCATCGTCAATGCTGACAGCAAGGTGGAAAATCTGACGGTGGAGCAGATCGGCAAGATCTTCACCGGTGAGATCACCGACTGGAGCGAGGTGGGCGGCGACGCCGGTACCATCTCCTGCATCGGCCGTGAGGCGGGCAGCGGCACCCGGGACGGCTTCGAGTCCATCACCGGCACCAAGGATGCCTGCAAGCTGGATCAGGAGCTGACCTCCACCGGCGGCGTCATCGAGGCGGTTGCCGGCAACCCCAACGCCATCGGTTACGCATCCCTCTCCGCTGTAGAGGGTAAGAACACCGTCAAGGCCGTCACCGTAGGCGGCGTGGCCTGCACGGAGGAAACTGTTCTGGACGGCAGCTACGCCATTCAGCGTCCCTTCGTGCTGGTGACCAAGACCGGCGAGACCCTGTCTCCCGCAGCCCAGGCATTCTTCGACTACGCTACCTCTTCCGCTGCCAGCCAGCTGATCAAGGCCGCCGGTGCGGTGCCGGTCGCGAAATAAGGGAGCAACCGGCGCGGATCTCGTACATCGCCTAAGATCTGTTCGATCAAAGAAGTGGGGAGGACCCCCACAGGGTTCCTCCCACACCCTTCCTTCCCACAGCATGACAAGCCCGCCTCCATCTATCACCGTAGGTGGAGGCGCTTCCTGTAAAACCGAGAAAGGAGCCAGACATGGACTCTGACGCAATTCTAACCGCCGTCAACGCGGTGGAAAGTATTACAAATCTCCCGCATACACCGAAGCGGAGCAGCTACCGCGCCCGCAAAACCGTGGAACAGATCATCCATTTGATTTTCCTGCTGTGCGGCATCGTGGCGGTGGCCTTTGTGCTGCTCATCAGCATTTATCTGATTCTCTCCGGCCTGCCCGCCATCCGGCAGATTGGCCTGTTTCAATTTCTGTTGGGCAAGGTCTGGGACCCCACCAACACCACCACCGGCGCACAGTACGGAATTCTGCCCTTTATCCTGACCTCTGTTTACGGCACTGCCGGGGCCATCGTCATCGGCGTTCCTGTGGGACTGCTGACTGCTGTATTTCTGGCGAAGGTGGCCCCGCCGAAGCTGGCGGCGGTGATCCGTACGGCGGTACAGTTGTTAGCGGGCATCCCGTCGGTGGTGTACGGTCTGGTGGGCATGATCGTGCTGGTGCCGGCCATCCGGAACCTGTTCCACCTCAGCTCCGGCGCCTGCCTGCTGGCGGCCATCATTGTGCTGGCCATCATGATCCTGCCCTCCATCATCAACGTGTCGGAAACGGCGCTCCGGGCCGTTCCGAAGGAGTACGAGGAGGCCAGTCTCGCCTTGGGCGCGGCGGAGATGGAGACCTATTTCCGGGTGAGCCTTCATGCCGCCCGCAGCGGCATCGCGGCGGCGGTGGTGCTGGGCGTGGGCCGGACCATCGGTGAGGCGATGGCCATCATTCTGGTGGCGGGCAACGTGTCCAATATGCCGGGGCTGTTTACGCCGGTGCGCTTTCTCACCACCGGCATTATCTCCGGCATGGCCTATGCCAGCGTGGGCAGCCTTTACCAGCAGGCGCTTTATTCCATCGGCCTGGTGCTGTTCCTCTTTATCATGCTCATCAATGTGTTCCTGAACGTGTGCGTCAAGAACCGGAAGGAGGGCTGACATGAACGGACAAACCTTATCCCTTCGCCGTCGGGTCTACAACCGGGGGATGCGTGCGCTGGTGTGGCTGTGCGCCGGACTGACCTGCGCGCTGCTGGTATTTTTGATCGGCTACATTTTCTGCCGGGGAATTCCGGGGCTGACCTGGGAACTGCTGTCCGGACAGACCAGCTATATTAAGAATACGATTGGTATTTTACCAAATATTCTCAACACTCTGTATATCATTTTGGTGGCCATGGTCATCGTTCTGCCCCTGGGCGTGGGGGCTGCCATCTATTTGACGGAGTATGCGGAAAACCGGCGGCTGGTGAGCCTCATTGAGTTCGCTGCCGAGACCCTGACGGGAATCCCATCCATTATCTTCGGCCTTGTCGGCATGCTGTTTTTCGTGCAGAAAATGAATTTGCAGGCAGGCGTGCTGGCGGGTGGACTGACTCTGGTGGTGATGATTCTACCTACCATTCTTCGCACCACTCAGGAGAGCCTGAAAACCGTGCCCCAGTCCTACCGGGAGGGAGCATTGGGGCTGGGGGCCGGAAAGTGGCGCATGGTCCGTACCGTGGTGCTGTCCAACGCCATCGACGGCATCGTCACCGGCTGCATTTTGGCCGTCGGCCGCATCGTGGGGGAAAGCGCGGCGCTGCTGTACACCGCCGGGTTTGGTCTGGTGCTCAACGATTTCTTCACGGCCCTTCATTCCTCCTCCGCCACGCTGACGGTGGCCTTGTACGTCTACGCCAACGAGCGAGGCGAGACGGCGGTGGCCTTCTCCATCGCCACCATTCTGATGCTGTTGACCCTGCTCATCAACCTCTCCGCCGTGTTTCTGGGGCGGAAGCTGAAAAAGAATTGAGGAGACCCTATGGAACCGATTTTGGAAGCAAAAAAACTGAATCTCTGGTATGGCCCCAACCATGCCCTCCACGATGTATCCATCGCCATTCCCGAACACGAGATCACCGCCTTCATCGGGCCCTCCGGCTGCGGAAAATCTACCTTTCTGCGGACGCTGAACCGGATGAATGACCTGATCCCCGGCGTGAAGCTCAGCGGCGAGGTGGATTTCCACGGACAGGACCTCTACGGCAGCTCTGTGGACCCCACCTGGCTCCGCAAGCAGATCGGCATGGTGTTTCAGAAGGCCAACCCATTCCCTATGAGCATTTACGATAACGTGGCCTACGGCCCCCGGACCCACGGCATCCGAAACCGGGTGAAGCTGGACGAGATCGTGGAGAACTCTCTGCGTTCTGCCGCCATCTGGGACGAGGTGAAGGACCGGCTGAAGAAAAGCGCCTTGGGGCTTTCCGGCGGTCAGCAGCAGCGGCTGTGCATCGCCCGGGCTTTGGCGGTGGAGCCGGAGGTGCTGCTGATGGACGAATCCACCAGCGCTCTGGACCCCATCTCCACCTCTAAGATCGAGGATCTGGCGGCGGAGCTGAAAAGCCAGTACACCGTGGTCATGGTGACCCACAATATGCAGCAGGCCGCCCGTATTTCCGACAACACCGCCTTTTTCCTGCTGGGGGAGCTGGTGGAGTTCGGCAAGACAGAGCAGCTGTTTTCCACCCCCGCCGACAAACGGACGGAGGATTACATCACCGGGAGGTTTGGGTAAGATGCGCAATAAATTCGACGAACAGCTTTTGCAGCTCAACCACGAGATGATCGAGATGGGGGCGCTGTGCGAGGAGGTCATTGCCCTGTCCTCTCAGGCGCTGACGGAGGGGGACACGGCGCTGGCCGCCAAGGTAGCTCCTCTGGACAGCGAGATCGACCACAAGGAGCGGGAGATCGAAAACCTCTGCCTGAAGCTGCTTTTGCGGCAGCAGCCGGTGGCCCGGGATCTGCGGCAGATCTCCGCCGCATTGAAGATGATCACCGACATGGAACGCATCGGCGATCAGGCGGAGGACATCGCGGAGATCGTGGCCTTTTTAGACGGGCGGCAGGCGGAAAATGACGCCCTTTTGAAGGAAATGGCGAAGGCGGTCATACAAATGGTGACGGAAAGTGTGGACGCCTATGTGAAATGTGATATAATGTTGGCGAAAAAGGTCATCGCGGCGGATGACGTTGTGGACGAGCAGTTTGCCCGGGTCAAGCAGAGCCTGATCGGAAAGATCGCGGCGGACCCGGCAGACGGCGAATACGCCCTGGACCTGCTGATGATCGCCAAGTACTACGAGCGCATCGGCGATCACGCCACGAACATTGCCGAGTGGGTCATTTACTCCGTGACCGGGACCCACAAGGACGAAATCACACTGACATAAGGAGATTGCTATGATCTGGTGCGTGGAGGATGACGCCAGTATCCGGGATATTGAGCTGTACGCCCTGACATCCACCGGCTTTGAGGCCCGGGGCTTTGAGGACGGCAGCGCCTTCTGGGCGGCCCTTCAGACGGAGAAGCCGGAGCTGGTGCTGCTGGACGTGATGCTGCCGGGGGAGGACGGTGTGTCTCTGCTGAAAAAGATGAAGGCCGCACCGGCCTTGCGGGACATCCCCGTCATCATGGCCACGGCCAAGGGCGCGGAATATGACAAAATTCAAAGTCTGGACTTAGGGGCCGATGACTATCTGGTGAAGCCCTTCGGCGTCATGGAGATGGTTTCCCGGGTGAAGGCGGTGCTGCGGCGGTGTCATCCCGCTGACACGGGCCATGTGCTCTCTGCCGGGGGCCTTTCTATGGACCTGGACTGCCGCACCGTGACGGCAGACGGCCAGCGGCTCCAGCTCACTTATAAGGAGTTTGAGCTTTTGCGGCTGTTTCTGTCCCATCCGGGAATGGCATTCACCAGAGAACAGCTATTCACACAGGTGTGGAATATGGAGTACATGGATGACAGCCGCACACTGGATATGCACATCCGTACCCTGCGGCAGAAGTTAGGGGCCTACGGCAAGCTGATCGAGACCGTTCGGAACGTGGGCTACCGCATGGAGACCGGCCTATGACCGGGAAGATCTTTCGTTCGACTCTGGCGGCGTCACTGACGGTGCTGCTGGCATCGCTGCTGGTGATCACCGGCTGCCTTTACACCTATTTCGGCACGGTGCGGGAACAGCAGCTTCAGACAGAACTGACACTGGCCGCGGCGGCGGTGGAAGCGGACGGCGCGGACTATTTGGCCCGCGTCCGGGACACGGCGGAGCGGCTGACCTGGGTGGCATCGGACGGCGCAGTGCTGTATGACACCCGAACGGATACGCAGCCCATGGAAAATCATGGCCAGCGGGAGGAGATCCGGGAGGCGCTCACCGGCGGCAGCGGCAGCAGCGCCCGCTATTCCGAGACGCTGACGGAAAAGATGCTCTATCAGGCGGTGCGCCTGACGGACGGCTCTGTGCTCCGCATTTCCGGCAGTCAGAAAACGGTATGGATGCTGGTTCTTGGGATGCTCCACGCCGTCATCGTGGTGGCGCTGTTGGCGGTGGGACTTTCCGCACTCTTGGCGAGCCGGGCGGCCCGACGGGTGGTGGAGCCGCTGAACCGGCTGGATCTGGAGCACCCGCTGGACAACAACGCCTATGAGGAGCTGTCTCCGCTGTTGGGGCGGGTCTACGCCCAGCAGCAGGAGATCCGCCATCGGACCAGAGACCTCCGGCAGCGGCAGGACGAATTTGAACAGATCACCGGCAGTATGCGGGAAGGTCTGGTGCTGCTGGACCACAGCGGGCGCATCCTCAGCATCAATCCGGCGGCCCAAGCACTGTTTCATGCGGACGGTACCTGCGTAGGACAGGATTTCTTGACAGTGGATCGCCATCCGGACCTGACCGCCGCCATCCATGACGCCGCCGAGACCGGGCACAGTCAGCTGCGGGCAGAGCGGCGAGGCCGGGAATACCAGCTTGATTTCAGCCGTATCGAATCCAACGGCAAGGTGCTGGGTACGGTTTTGCTGGCCTTTGATGTGACGGAGCAGGCGGAAGCCGAGCGGATGCGGCGGGAGTTCACCGCCAACGTGTCTCACGAACTGAAAACGCCCTTGCAGTCCATTATCGGCAGCGCGGAATTGCTGGAAAACGGCCTGGTGAAGCCGGAGGATCAGCCTCGGTTCCTGAACCGTATCCATCAGGAGGCGGACCGGCTGGTGGCGCTGATCAACGATATTCTCCGCCTGTCCCAGTTGGACGAGGGCGGTGCGTTGCCCCATGAGCAGGTATCCGTTTTGGAGTTGGCGCAGGAGGCGGCCCGCTCTCTGACAGCACAGGCGGCGGCACAAGCGGTGCACATTTCCGTGACCGGCACCGCCGGAACGGTTTTCGGCGTTCGGCGGCTGCTGTACGAGATCGCCCGAAACCTCTGCGAGAACGCCGTGAAGTACAACGTCCCCGGCGGCAGCGTCACCATGGAGGTGTCGGAGACGGAGCGGGACGTGACCCTTCTGGTGCGGGATACCGGCATCGGCATCCCGGAGGTGGATCAGAGCCGGGTCTTTGAGCGGTTTTACCGGGTGGATAAGAGCCATTCCCGGGCCATTGGCGGCACGGGGCTGGGGCTGTCTATCGTAAAACACGCCGTGGCGTATCACCACGGTACCCTCCGGCTGGAAAGCCAGCCGGGGAAGGGAACCGTGATCACGGTGACGCTGCCAAAGGAATTAACAGAATGAGATTCAGAAAACCGTGGGGCCCTCCCACGGTTTTTCTTTTCAAACGGCCGCTTTCCGTGTATACTGGAACAAAAAACGAACGAGGTAGAGGATTATGCCGATTTTTGATACCCATGCCCATTATGACGCGGACCGCTTTGACAGCGACCGGGATGCGCTCCTTTCCGCCATGCCGGGGGTCGGCGTGGGGCTGGTGCTGGACCCGGGATGCGACCTGCCCTCCTCCCGTGCGGCGGCAGAGCTGGCGGAACGGTACCCGCATGTGTACGCCGCCGTGGGCGTCCATCCGGAGGACTGCGACGGCTTTCAGGACGGCGACCTGACGGAGCTGCGGCAGCTTTTGGAGCAGCCCAAGGTGGTGGCCATCGGGGAGATCGGACTGGACTACTACTGGGAGGACAATCCGCCCAGAGCGTTTCAGCAGACGGTATTCCGCAAGCAGCTGGCACTGGCGGCAGAGCTGGATCTGCCGGTGATCGTCCACAACCGGGAAGCCCACGGGGACTGCCTTGCCATCATCAAGGAATTTCCCACCGTCACCGGCGTGTTCCACTGCTTTTCCGGCTCGCCGGAGATGGCGGAAGAGTTGCTGAAGCGGGGGTGGTATCTGGGCTTTGACGGCCCCATCACCTATAAAAACGCCAAGCGGGCCCCGGAGGTGGCGGCGGTGACGCCGCTGGAGCGGATCGTGGTGGAGACGGACGCTCCCTATATGGCTCCGGTACCCATGCGGGGCAAGCGGAATGACAGCCACTATCTCCCCTATGTAATCGAGAAATTGGCGGAGTGGAAGGGCGTGACGGCGGAGGAAATGACCCGCGTGACGTGGGAAAACGGCAGACGGCTGTTCCGGATTTGAGATAAAAACACTCCCGCACCGAAAAGGTGCGGGAGCGTTTCTTATGTATGCAGCAAAACGGATTTCACGATGATGCTGACGCCGCCCAGCAGGAAAAACACGATGGACAGCTTTTGCAGACGCTCTCCGCTGATGTGAGGGGAGAGGAGCCGGGCCAGCCGGGCGGCGCAGAAGGCGGCGGCCAGCGAGATAAGGCTGAAGCACAGGGAGGAGCGGTTCAGGAGCCCGGTGCAGAGATACAGCCCGGTGCGGAACAGGTTTTCACCCAGAAAGAGGAAGCAAATGCTGCCCTTGAATTCATCGTAATCCTTGGCGGTGCGCTGAAGGTAGGCTACCAGAAACATATTGATGCCGAACAGCCCCGCACACATACCGGAGAAGAAGGCCACCAGATACCGTAGCCACGGGATCTCCCGACGGTCCGGGCGGACGGGGCGCAGCCGGCGGGTGGCCATTTCCAGTCCCAGAAATACCACAACGCCGCCCAAAACCGTTTTGATGATCCAAGGCAGGGAGAAGCGCAGCAGCCAGGTCCCGGGGACCACCCCGGCCACCATGGCCAGCAGCAGGGGAAGGATGGCCCGCCAGCGGAAATTGTTCCGGCTTTGCCAGGTGATCCGGCCGTTGATGACCAGATCCGGCAGCAGACTGCCCGGTGTGATCAGGGTGTTGTCCAGCCGCATGGCCAGCAGTGGTGCGGAGATCAGGGGATTCCCGAACCCGATGAGCCACTTGAGGGTATAGGCCGCCAACTGGACGAGAAAAATAAACAGGATCATGCTTCCGGTGTAGTTCATGAGATCCCCTCCCACGCGAAGTTCTGTGTACGTTCCCAACTATACCACATCGCATCGGAGAAAAAAAGCTTTTTTCTCATTTCCGCGCCGCTGACAGTAGAAATTTGCCGGGTTTGGTATAGCCTTTGGATTTTTTGACCATACTCCTTCCGTACCTATGAACAGGAAGGGAGGTATTGTATGGAAAACAAGGTGAAAAACGTACTTTCGGGCATTGGCTTTTACGGCACGCTGGCGGTGTGCCTGCTGGTGGTGGGGGTGTGCGGCTGGGTCCTGCTGCAGGACCGGGAGGACCCGCTGCCCCAGCAGGCGGTGACGCCTCAGGTCCCC
>ULYD01016995.1_pt1 | contig 15974 bp, 9 predicted proteins | sample 1961831 | NCBI WGS metagenome assembly ULYD01 (sample SAMEA4835854, study PRJEB28245) | human gut metagenome | biome: gut microbiome; material: fecal sample | place: Denmark | collected 2008 | reverse complement strand
CCGCCGGCCCGCTTGTTGATGACGGCCGTTGCGACGGCGTCGGCCAGGTCGGAGGCGCCGTGCGACTCGCCGCCGGAATTTATCAGGCCGACACGTCCCATGTAGCTGTTGGCCACCTGATAGCGGCACAGGTCGATCGGATGGTCGGACGCGAGTTCGGTGTACATCTTGTCGTCGGTCTTGCCGAAGCCGATGGCCCGGAACCCGCCGTTGCAGGTCGGGAGCTTCTGCTTGACGATATCGGCGCCGATCGTCGCGCCCAAGTGGTCGGCCTGTCCCGTCAGGTCGGCGGCGCTGTGGTAGTCGACACCGTCCTTCTTGAAGGCGTTGTTGCGCAGATAGCACCACAGGATGGTCGCCATGCCCAGGTCGTGGGCACGTTCGAAGGCGGCCGCGATCTCCGTGAGCTGACGGCGGCTTTCGGCCGATCCGAAATAGATCGTGGCGCCCACGGCGACGGCACCCATTTCCCACGCCTGTTCGACCGAACCGAACAATACCTGATCGTAACTGTTGGGGTAGGTCAACAGTTCGTTGTGGTTGATTTTTACGATGAACGGAATCTTGTGGGCATAGCGGCGGGCGACGGCTCCCAGCACGCCCAGCGTCGAGGCTACGCCGTTGCAGCCGCCTTCGATCGCCAGCCGGACGATATTTTCGGGATCGAAGTAGATCGGATTGGGGGCGAACGACGCGCCGGCGGTGTGTTCGATGCCCTGGTCGACGGGCAGGATCGAAACGTAGCCCGTGCCGCCCAGCCGGCCGTGCCCCAGCAGACGTTGCAGGCTGTTCAACGTCGGGATATTGCGGTCGGAGGCTGCCCATACCTCCTCGACGGTATGCGGGGAGGGAAGGTGCAACGTACTCTTGTCGATGGTTTTGCAGGTGTGGGAGAGCAGGTATTCGGCCTTGTCGCCCAACAATTCGACGGTCTTGTTCATGATTTCGTGCGATTAAAATGAATGTCCGTAATCCTGTTGCATAAATCGTTCCTCGATCGTTTCCCGCAAGGAGAAGATTCGTTCCTGCCGTGCCTGTCGGTCGGAGGCGGGGTTCGATCCGCAGCAAAGAAACGAAAAAAAGGGGAGGATCGATATACCTATTTATGATGAAAACGAAGCGGTGCCGGAGAGCGGGGGCGACGACGGGGCGGTCGCCGCTCTCCGTATCTTGGCGGTTCGGCGCCGGCGGCAGAGACTGCACGAGCCGGAGCGAGTAGCAGTCCGCCGTGTGGGGCGGCGGCGAACTGCCGGCATCCTCGGGCGATGCCGATGGGGGATCGTTAAAAAGCCAGCGGGACGGCCCACAGGCCGTCCCGCTGGTATCCGTCGGGCGGAGCTGCCGTCAGAGTTTGATGTCGTAGATCTGGATGACACCTGCCAGGCGTTCGTCGCGGTCGGTGACCAGCAGCGAAGTGATCTTGTGGCGGGTCATCATCTTCTCCGCCTCGATGAGTTTCTCTTCGGGGTGGATGCGTTTGGGGTTGCGCGTCAGGATGTCGGCGGCACGCAGGTTGATGAAATCGGCTCCCGAACGCTCCATGGCGCGGCGGATGTCGCCGTCGGTGACGATGCCTTCGATGCGGTCGCCTTCGCAGACGACGATCAGTCCTAGTCCGCAACGGCTGATCGTGTGGATCATATCCTTGGCCGTGCAGTCGGGGCCGACGACGGGCAGGTTGTCGCTGCGCATGACGTCGCCGACCGTAGCCAGCAGCCGGCGTCCCAGACTGCCGCCCGGGTGGAGCCGTGCGAAGTCGTTGCTCGAAAAGTTGCGCATCTTCATCAGGGCGACGGCCATCGCGTCGCCCATGGCGATCTGCGCCGTGGTCGAGGTCGTGGGCGCGAGGTGCAGGATGCAGGCCTCGTGGTCGACCGAGACGTCGAGGTGGATGTCCGAATGGATGGCGAGCGTGGAGGCCGGATTGCCCGTCATCGAGATCAGCCGGTTGCCGTTGTTGTGGATGAAGGGGACGATTTTGAGTACTTCGTCCGTTTCGCCCGAGTAGGAGATCGCCAGCACGATGTCCTCTTTCGAGATCATGCCCAGATCGCCGTGGAACGCTTCGCCCGGATGGAGGTAGAAGCTCGGCGTGCCCGTCGATGCGAAGGTGGCGGCCATCTTGCGGCCGATCAGCCCCGACTTGCCCATGCCGGTGATGATGAGTTTGCCGCGGCTTTGGAGGATCATCTCGATGGCCTCGACGAAGTGCTCGTCGAGCGACCGTTCCATTTTTTCGAGCGCGTCGGCTTCGGTACGGATCGCCTCGCGGGCTACCGTCAGGATTTCGTTTTGTTTGGACTGCTCCATTAGAGTAGGGATTTGACGACCCCTTCGAGGTCGTTGAGGTTTAACATGTTGGGTCCGTCGCTCAGCGCGTGGTCGGGATCGGGGTGTACTTCGAAGAAGTAGCCGTTGGCACCGAATGCCTTGGCCGCGAGCGCCATTGCCGGCACGAATTCGCGGTTGCCGCCCGTTTTGCCGCCTGCGGCGCCCGGACGCTGCACCGAGTGCGTGCAGTCCATGACCACCGTCGGCGCGATGCGCAGCATGTCGGGGATGTTGCGGAAGTCGACCACCAGATTGTTGTAGCCGAACGAATTGCCGCGTTCGGTGAGCCACACGTCGGCCGCACCGGCGTCGCAAGCCTTTTCATAGGGGTAGCGCATGTCTTCGCCCGAGAGGAATTGCGCCTTCTTGATGTTGACCGTGCGCCCCGTCTTCGCTGCGGCGACCAGAAGGTCGGTCTGGCGGCAGAGGAAGGCCGGAATCTGAATCACATCGACCACCTCGCCTACGGGCGCTGCCTGCCATGATTCGTGGATGTCCGTGAGCAGCCGCAGGCCCCATTTCGACCGCACGTCGGCGAGCATCTGCAACCCCTTCTCCATGCCGACGCCCCGATAGGAGCGGATCGACGTGCGATTGGCCTTGTCGAACGACGTTTTGAAGATGATCTGCACGCCCAGTCTGCGGTTGATCTCCGTCAGTCGGGCCGCCACCGTATCGAGAAGTTCGGCCGATTCGATCACGCACGGCCCCGCGATGAATGTGGTATTCATAAGTCGAGAATTAACGGTTGAAAGCCGAGGATTGAAATCCGGGTCGGGTTTTGCATGGCTGCGGGCAACCGTCGTTCGGCCGAAGCCCCCTCCCTGATTTCCGATCCTTAGTTTTTCGTTTTTAATTTTAAGAATTCTTCCGCCTTCGCCAAATCCTCCGGCGTGTCGATGCCGATCGTCTCGACGTCGGAGATACCTGCACGGATGCGGAACCCGTTTTCCAGCCACCGCAACTGTTCGAGCGATTCGGCCCGTTCGAGTGCCGACTGGGGCAGGGCGGTCACCTTGTACAACGTCTCGCGGCGGAAGGCGTACATGCCGATATGTTTGTAGAAAGTATGGCGTGCGAGCCACTCCTCGCGCGGCACGCCCCGCAGGTAGGGGATCACCGAGCGCGAGAAATAGAGTGCCTGGTCCGCGCTGCCGAGCACGACTTTCGGCGAATTGGGATTTTCCAGTGCGTCGAGTCCGTCGGCCTCGGTGAAGGGTTTGACGAGCGTGGCGATGTCGGTCGACGGATCGTCGAAGCAGCGGGCGATCGCCTGCAACTGCGAGGGGGCGATGAAGGGTTCGTCGCCCTGTACGTTGACGATGACGTCGGGGTCGCCGCCCAGTTTGTCGACGGCTTCCCGACAGCGGTCGGTGCCGCTGCGATGATCGGGCGAGGTCATGACGGCACGGCCGCCGAAGGCCTCCACCGCATCGTAGATGCGCGGATCGTCGGTGGCGACGGCTGCGTCGGCGAACACCTGCGTCACCTGCTTCCAGACGTGCCGGATGACCGGTTCGCCGCCGAGCCGTGCCAGCGGTTTGCCCGGAAACCGTGTCGAAGCGTAACGGGCCGGAATGACGGCCAGAAATTTCAGAGAGTCCATATCCGTTAAAAAAGGAAAGGAGCCGAAAGAGCGGGATTCCAGTCCCCTCTTCCGGCTCCCTTCCGATCCGTTATTGTTGCGCCTGCGGTTCGAGCGCCAGTTGCAGTACGTCGTCGTTGGTGCGGACGTAGTGGAACGTCAGCCCCCTGATGTAGTCGGGCTTGATCTCCTCGATGTCCTTGCGGTTCTCCTCCGACAGCAGCAGCGTCGTGATGCCGGCGCGCTTGGCGGCCAGTATCTTCTCCTTGATGCCGCCCACGGGGGTTACGCGGCCGCGCAGCGTCGTTTCGCCCGTCATGGCGATGCGGTCGCGGACCTTGCGGCCCGTGTAGGTCGAGACGATCGACGTGACCATCGTGATGCCGGCCGACGGGCCGTCTTTCGGAATGGCGCCTTCGGGCACGTGGATGTTGAGGTCGTACTTCTCGAATTTCTCGGGATCGATACCCAGTTCCGTACAATGTGCCTTGACCCATTCGAAGGCGATCGTGGCCGACTCCTTCATCACGTCGCCCAGATTGCCCGTGAGGCTCAGGCGGCCCTTGCCGGGCGTGAGCACCGACTCGATGTAGAGGATGTCGCCGCCCACTTCCGTCCAGGCGAGGCCCGTCACCACGCCGACGATGCCGCCCACCTCGTACTCCTCGTTGAGGAATTTGGGTTTGCCGAGGATCTTTTCGACCTCTTTCGCGCCGAGTTCGGGTGCGAAAGCCTCCTCCGAGGCGATCTGCTTGGCTCGCGAACGCGCCAGCTTGGCGATGTGCTTGTCGAGCGAGCGCACACCCGATTCGCGGGTGTAGCCGGCGATGATCTGTTCGACGATCTGCGGCGTGAGGATCAGCTCCTGCTCCTTGATGCCGTGCGCCTCGCGCTGTTTGGGCAGCAGGTGGTGCAGGGCGATCTGGATCTTGTCTTCGAGGATGTAGCCCGGGATGTTGATCATCTCCATGCGGTCGCGCAGCGCCGGATTGATATTGCCGACGTTGTTGGCCGTGGCGATGAAGAGCACCTTCGAGAGGTCGTACTCCGTATCGAGGTAGTTGTCGTGGAACGTGGTGTTCTGTTCGGGATCGAGTACTTCGAGCAGTGCGCTCGACGGATCGCCGTGGTTCGACACGCTGATCTTGTCCACCTCGTCGAGGATGATGACCGGGTTCGACGAGCCGCACCGCTTGATCGTCTGTACGATCCGACCCGGCATCGCCCCGATGTAGGTGCGGCGGTGGCCGCGGATCTCCGCTTCGTCGTGCAGGCCGCCCAGTGCGATGCGGCCGAACTTACGCCCCAGCGCCGCTGCGACCGATTTGCCCAGCGAGGTCTTGCCTACGCCCGGAGGGCCGTAGAGACAGAGGATCGGCGATTTGAGGTCGCCCTTCAACTTGATGACCGCCAGGTGTTCCAGCAACCGCTCCTTGACCTCTTCGAGGCCGAAATGGTCGTGGTCGAGCTGCTCGCGCGCCTGTTTGAGGTCGAGATTGTCCTTCGTACAGTCGTTCCACGGCAGTTCGAGCAACAGTTGCAGGTAGGTTACCTGCACCGAATATTCGGCTACGGCGGGGTTGAGCCGTTCGAGTTTCTGCAACTCCTTCTCGAAGAGTTCGGCCACCTCCTTGGGCCAGTTCTTCTGCTTGGCCTTTTCGCGCATCTCGTCCAGTTCAGCGTCGGCGCCGTCGCCCAGTTCGTCCTGGATGGTGCGCATCTGCTGCTGGAGGTAGTAGTCGCGCTGCTGCTTGTCGATCTCCTGCTTGACCTTCTCCTGGATCTCGTTCTTCAACTCGATGAGCTGTTGGTCGCGGATCAGGATTTCGAGCAGTTTGCGCGCGCGCGCCAGCAGCCCCGGCGCTTCGAGCAGCGACTGCCGGTCTTCGTCCGACAGTTCGAGGTTGGTGCAGATGAAGTTGATGATACCTCGCCGCGAGTCGATGTTCTTGATGGCGAAAATCGCCTCCTTGGGCATGTTGGGCGAGATGTTGATGATATTGAGCGCCACGTCGCGGATCGAATCCACAAGTGCGTTGAACTCGACGTTCTTCTCGTCGGGCGTCGAATCCTTCAACGGGGTCACCCTGGCTTGCAGATAGGGGTCGGACGAGACGTATTCGCCGATCTCGACCTTCTCCAAACCGTTGAGAATGACCGTGAGGTTGCCGTTGGGCATCTCCAATATCTTCATGATGCGGGCGGCCGTACCGATGCGGTACATGTCCTCCGCCTTGGGCTCTTCCACGTCGCCGTCGCGTTGCAGGACGGCGGCCAGCATCCCGTTGCGGGCGTTGGTGTCGCGCACGAGCGTCATGCTCCGCGAGCGGCCCACCGTGACGGGGGTGATGGCGCCCGGAAACAGCACCGAGCTGCGCAGCGTCAGCACGGGAAGTATTTCGGGGACGGCGACCTCTTCGACCGTGTCGTCCTCGCCGGTGACGATGGGGATGACGCGGTGGTTGCCGTCGAGCGCTTCGGGCAGCGATTCCAGTTCTTTCAGTTCGATTTTATCTCTTTTACTCATATGGTCTTTCAATCAAGTTGCAAAGATAACGCTTTTTTTCGTATAATATTATAATATTTTATATAAGTCTTTGGCTTGTTAAGAAGTTATCAACACTATTTATGCCGCAGCGCTGCGGTGCAGCGGACGACCGGTGCCTGTCGGTGTCTGCGGTATGCACTATCGGACGATGACTGAGGGGGTTGTATGAAAAAGGATCCGGAGGTCCGTCGGGACATGTCTGTCATTTTGGCAGCCGGCTGCCGACGAGGGGAGAGCGTGTCAGTCGGTCGCCGCTTCGGCAGGTGCGGGCGGGATGTGCGGCGAAAAAAGATACGGCAGCGGACAATCCGCTGCCGTAGATCGTCGGAAGGTCCGGCTGAGGCTCAGTCGATCGCAAAGGTCGATACGATGACCTGTTTCTCGTCGAGGTTGTTCGGGTTGGAGACCGTGATACCGTATTCGCCGGCGGGAGTCTCGTCGAGGGTGATCAGGTAGGAGCTCTCTCCGAATTTGCGGCCTGTGAACGAAAGGCGTTCCAGCTTGTTGGATTTCACGCTGCCGAAACTGCTGACCGAGGCCATTTCGGCCATGCGCTTGTCTTTCTTGGCTTCGAAGCGGAAGACGTTGATGATCGACATGGGATCGGTGGCGTTGTCGACGGCGCGCACGATGAAGCTGGCCGGTTGGCCCGCCGTCAGGCGCACGCCGGCTTTCGGCCCTTCGATGATGAGTTTCGTCTTGGCCTTGCCGATACCGAAGATGACGGCGCTCGCATTGGCTCGCGTGCGCATCTGGACGGATTGCTTTTCGAGTTTGGCGACCGTGCCGTCGGGTCGCACGGTCACGATCTCTCCGATGAATTCGGGTTCGGGCGTCGTTTCGGGAATCGTTTGGGCCTGTGCTGCACCGGCGAGCAGAAGCAGTGCGGCGCCGAGGAGGGTTTTGAGTTGCATAGAGTTTGGGTTAAATGGTTTGCGGAGGACAAATTTAGGACAAATCACCCCCCCCCTCCAAATTTTGCGGGCGGAAAATGGACGGCGGGGTTCTCTTTTTTCATCGGCGGACGAAAAATCGGACCGAAGAGCGGGAACGCGGTGAAAAAAGCGTACTTTTACCGGAAAAATTATAACTTTGCACCTTGCCTGACAAACGTTTTCGAATCTGCGGAGGCCGGTAGAGCCGGTGTTTGCGGAAGCGGAAAGCGGGCGAAGAAGTTCAACGTAATAAAATTTATCCGATATGCAGATTGCCGACAAATACGCTCCGCAGGAGATCGAGCAGAAATGGTACGACTACTGGGAGCGGCACGGACTGTTCCACTCCGAACCCGATGCGCGCGAACCCTATACGATCGTCATTCCGCCGCCCAACGTGACGGGGATGCTCCACATGGGCCACATGCTCAACAATACGTTGCAGGACGTGCTGATCCGCCGCGCCCGCATGCAGGGAAAAAATGCCTGCTGGGTGCCGGGTATGGACCACGCCTCGATCGCTACCGAGGCGAAGGTGGTGGCCAAGCTCAAGGAGCGCGGCATCGAGAAGTCGTCGCTCACGCGCGAGAAGTTCCTCGAATACGCGTGGGAGTGGAAGGAGCAGTACGGCGGCGTGATTCTGCGGCAACTGCGCAAGCTGGGGGCTTCGTGCGACTGGGACCGCACCTGTTTCACGATGGACGACATCCGCACCGAGGGGGTCATCAAGGTCTTCTGCGACCTCTACCGCAAGGGGCGCATCTACCGCGGCGTGCGCATGGTCAACTGGGATCCCGCGGCCAGGACCGCGCTGTCGGACGAAGAGGTGGTCTTCAAGGAGTCGCACGGCAAGCTCTACTACCTGCGCTATGCGGTCGAGGGGACGGACAAGTACCTCGTCGTGGCTACGACGCGCCCCGAGACCATTCTGGGCGATACGGCGCTGTGCGTCAATCCCGACGACGAGCGCTACGAGTGGCTGCCGCAGGACGCCCGCGTGGTGGTGCCGCTCGTCGGGCGCTCGATTCCGGTGATCCGCGACACGTATGTCGACATCGCCTTCGGTACGGGTGCCTTGAAGGTGACGCCGGCGCACGACGTGAACGACTACATGCTGGGCGAGAAATACGGGTTGGAGACGATCGACATCTTCAACGACGACGGGACGATCAACGGCAAGGTGGGTATCTACGAAGGGATGGATCGCTTCGAGCTGCGCCGCGTGATCGAGGGCGACCTGCAACGTGCCGGCCTGCTCGAAAAGACCGAGGAGTACACGAACAACGTGGGCTACTCCGAGCGCACGGGCGTGGCTATCGAGCCGAAGCTTTCGATGCAGTGGTTCCTTTCGATGGAGGAGCTGGCGAAGCCCGCCACGCGCGCCGTCATGGAGGACGAAATCCGTTTCGTCCCCGAAAAATACAAGAATATCTACCGTCACTGGATGGAGAACATCAAGGACTGGTGCATCTCGCGCCAGTTGTGGTGGGGGCAGCGCATTCCCGCCTACTACCTGCCCAAGGGCGGTTACGTGGTGGCCGAAACGGCCGAGGAGGCGCTGGCGCTGGCCCGCGAGAAGACGGGTGACGCCGCGTTGCAGCTCGGCGACCTGCGGCAGGACGAGGACGTGCTCGACACGTGGTTCTCGTCGTGGCTGTGGCCGATTTCGGTCTTCGACGGCATCCGCAACCCCGACAACGAGGAGATTCGCTACTACTACCCGACGGCCGATCTGGTGACGGGCCCCGACATCATCTTCTTCTGGGTGGCGCGCATGATCATGGCCGGTTACGAATACCGCGGCGAGAAGCCCTTCGGCAACGTTTATTTCACCGGCATCGTGCGCGACAAGATCGGACGCAAGATGTCCAAGCAGCTGGGCAACTCGCCCGATCCGCTCGACCTGATCGCGCAGTACGGCGCCGACGGTATGCGCGTGGCGATGCTGCTTTCGTCGTCGGCCGGCAACGACGTGATGTTCGACGAGGCGCTGTGCGAGCAGGGCCGCAATTTCGGCAACAAGATATGGAACGCCTACCGGCTTGTCAACGGCTGGACGGTGGACGGGACGCTCGCCCAGAGCGACAACGACCGCCTGGCGGGCGAATGGTTCCGCCAGACGTTGCGCCGCGCCGTGGCGGAGTTGGACGGGGATTTCGGCAGCTACCGCATTTCGGAGGCCTTCATGTTGCTCTATAAACTCTTCTGGGACGATTTCAGCGGGTGGTATCTCGAAATGATAAAGCCTGCTTACGGGGCGCCGGTCGACCCGCGGACGGTCGACGAAGCCAAAGGGTTCTTCGATGCGCTGCTGCGCCTGCTGCACCCCTTCATGCCCTTCGTCACCGAGGAGATATGGCAGGATCTGGCGCCGCGTGCGGCGGGCGAATCGATCATGGTCGCACGCCAGCCGCAGGCCGACGGGCAGGCCGACGAGGCGCTGCTGGCCCGGTTCGAACTGGTCAAGGAGACCATCACGGCCGTGCGCAATATCCGCAAGCAGAAGAATCTGCCGCAGCGCGAGGCGCTGACGCTCGAAGTGATCGCCGACGCGAACTATCCGGCCGACTATGCACCCGTGCTGACGAAGATGGCCAACTTGTCGGCGATCGAACGGGTGGCGGAGAAGGATGCCGCGGCCGCGGCCTTCATCGTGAAGACCACGCAGTATTTCGTGCCGCTGGGCGATCGGATCGACCGCGAAGCCGAGATCGCCAAGTTAGGCGAAGAGCTGACCTATTACGAAGGTTTCCTGCAAAGCGTCGAGCGCAAGCTCTCGAACGAGCGTTTCGTGCAGTCGGCTCCCGCAGCGGTGGTCGAGAAGGAGCGTGCCAAGAAGGCCGACGCCGAGGCGAAGATCGCCGCGATCCGCGAACAGCTGGCGGCGTTGAACTGACCGCCGCGATGATTGCAGTGCAGGGCGTGTCGACGAGGCGCTCGACGGGTTCGTGTGTGCTTCGGGGATCGACTCTTCGGACGGCACGCTGATCTGCAACACCGGTTGCCTCTATCTGCGGCGGGGCGACAAGGAGAGCGCCCGCACGTGGTGGAGGCGGTTGCTCGACTCGCCCGACGTGGACGAGCGGCGGCGGGCCGAGGAATTGCTCCGCGAAGTGGACGGGAAGGCCGCCGTACAATAAGATTTTTATTTTGGATATTACGATCTATACCGACGGTTCGGCACTGGGAAATCCCGGTCCGGGAGGTTACGGGGCGGTGCTGCTGAGCGGGCCGTTCCGCAAGGAGATGTCGGCCGGTTTCCGGCTGACGACCAACAACCGTATGGAGTTGATGGCCGTGTGCGTCGCGCTCGAAGCGCTGAAATTCGCAGGGAGCGACGTGGTGGTCTACTCCGATTCGAAATACGTCGTCGACGCCGTCACGAAGGGCTGGGTCTTCGGCTGGGAGAAGAAGGGGTTCGCCGGAAAGAAGAATCCCGATCTGTGGCGGCGATTTCTCGGCGTATACCGCCGTCACCGCGTGCGTTTCGTTTGGGTGAAAGGGCATGCCGAGACAGTGGAGAACAACCGCTGCGACCAGATGGCCGTGGCGGCGGCCAACGGGCGCGATCTGCTGGTCGATACGGGCTACGAGGAGGCGCGGCAGGAGGGGTGAGCGCCGCCGCAGCCGTGAACCGTCGCCCGACGATCTCTCGTCGGGCGACGGTTTTTTTGAGCAAAACGTTCGGCGTCGCCGGAAAATCGTTAATTTAGCGGAAACGAATTTCAACCATCTGTCAACGCCTATGTACCGGTCTTTCGGAATTTTCGGACTCTCCGCCGCACTGCTCGTGGCGGCCTCTTGTTCACGCATGCAATCTTTCGAGCTGAGCGGCCGTATCGACGGCCTGAAAGTCGGCGATACGCTCCGTTTCGAACGTGTCCTGCTGCCGGAGTGGAACTACGAACCGGCCTTCGACGTCGTGGTCGGGGAGGCGGGTGCGTTCGCCTATCGGGGCGAGCAGGCGCACGACGGTTACTACTCGATGACCTATCGTCCGAAAAGCGGCAGGGCCGCCGATGCGGATCGTCGGGGCAAGTCGATGATCGTGACAGGCGGCGACCGGATCACGCTGACCGGTACGGCGGAGGCGATCTATTACTGTACTCTCGGCGGCGGTATCTACGACGATCTCGCGCTTTCCGAACTGTTGTACGTCGCGGATTCGCTCGGTCGGATTCGGAGCGGTTACAGCGAAAATGCGCGAGCAGTTTTCGCACGCGGCGACCAAGCGGAGGGCCGGAGGTGGAACGAACTCTTCAATCGGTTTTATGCCGACGATCCGGGCGCCGCACGCAAACGCGCATTGAACGAGAATTATCGGAAAGGGCACCCGCAGGGGACGCTTTATCTGCTCGTCGACCGGATTCCCACGGTGGCCTACCGGCCGTTGGCCGAGTCGCGCGCATTCTACGAGTCGCTGTCAGAGGAGTTGAAGTCGAGCTACTTCGGCGGTGTGTATGCTGATTTCCTGCGCCAAATGGAGAGCCTTGCCGTCGGGCAGTCGGCACCCGATTTCTCGCTCGTGACGACCCGGGGCGAAACGATCGCCAAGGCCGATTTCGCGGGCGGCTATGTGCTGTTCTACCATTGGGGATTGTGTCCCGGTTCGATCCGGATCGACGGGCAGGTGCGCGATCTCTATGCGGCCTACAAGGATCGGGGGCTGCGTATGGTGGGTCTGACCGAGTCGGTCGATATGATCCGGCGCGTGTACGAGGGGCTGCCCGACGACGAGAGTGCGGCCGGGATGCGCTCGGCGCTGGCCGGAATGCTGGCGCACGGGTGGCCCGAGATCGAGGTCGAGACCGACCGGCCGGAGAACGGGCGGATGTTGGAGCGGTATGCGATCGAGGGGTGGCCTGCCTTCGTGCTCATCGCACCCGACGGGACGATTGCGGCCCGCGGATATACGGAGGCGTTTTTCAAGGCGAAGGAGATTCTGGCGGGTGTTTTGGGCGGGACGCATCCCGAGTGATCGGCCGTTGTCGTCCTCGACGGTATCGCCCCGCCGCAACGTTCTGCGGCGGGGCGATGCCTTTTTCGGAGAGTGCCGGCTTACTGCTGTATCTTGACCAGCTGCTCGCGGTAGGCGTTCAGGATGCGCGACTTGGAGATGAAGCCCAGGTAGTGGTTCTGTTTGTCGACGACGGGCAGCATCCACGTCTGGTTCTCCTCGAACTTGGGCAGTACCGACTGGATTTGTTCGTGTTCGAGAATGCGGTCGGGCGGCTGGATCATGTAGCGGCCGATCGGCGTACCCCATTTCTCGCGCTTGAACATGTCTTCGCGCAGGTCGTCCAGCTGCACGACGCCGATCAGGCGGCCGAAATCGTCGATCACGGGGAAGATGTTGCGCCGCGCATGGGAGATGACGTGGACGATGTCGCCCAGCGTGAAGGTTTCGCGGATGCGGTAGAAGTCGGTCTCCATGAGCTCTTCGAGTTTCAGGAAGACGAAGACCGACTGGTCCTTGTCGTGCGTCAGCAGATCGCCGCTCAGGCGCAGCTGCTTGGTGTAGATCGAGTCGGGGTCGAGGTAATAGTCGACGGCGAACGAGATGCAGGCGACGATCATCAGCGGGATGAAGAGCCCGTAGCCGCTCGACAGCTCGGCGATCAGGAAAATCGAGGTCAGCGGCGCCTTCATCACGCCCGACATGACCCCCGCCATGCCCACCAGCGTGAACGAGGCGATCGAGAGGTGCCAGCCGAACAGCGCGTTGAAGAGCAGCGCCACGATGGCGCCCGAAAAGGCGCCTACGAAAAGCGACGGCGCGAAGGTTCCGCCCACGCCGCCCGCGGCGTTGGTCGAGGACATGGCCACCACCTTGAAGAACATGATCGCGGCGACGTAGAGGATCACCACCCAGTCGATGTCGCTGAAACGGTAGAAGAGCGAGGTGTTGAACAGCGATCGGGTATCGCCGTGCATGAGCGAGGTGAAGCCCTCGTAGCCCTCGCCGTAGAGCGGCGGGAAGACGAAGAGCAGGACGCCCAGCGTGATGCCGGCGTAGAGCCATTTGCGGCCTTGCGACGGAAGTCGTTTGTAGAAGGCGCCGATGCGTGAGTTGACCGTAGTGAAATAATAGGACATCCCTCCGCACAATACGCCCAGCAGGATGAACATCGGGATCTGCCGCAGTTCGAAGGCGTCGGCCGCCGTGAGCGTGACGGCGATGATCGGATCGAAGCCGCGGAAGACGAAGGCGATCGTGGTGGCCGTGATCGAGGCGATGAGCAGCGGGATGACCGACGAGGCGGTGATGTCGAGCATCAGGATTTCCAGCACGAAGACCACGCCCGTGATCGGGGCCTTGAAGATCGCGGCGATCGCCGCCCCGGCGCCGCAGCAGAGCATCAGCGTCGTATTGCGGTAGTTGAGGCGTGCGAGTCTTCCCACGTTCGAGCCGATGGCGGCGCCCGTCAGTACGATCGGCGCCTCGGGGCCGACCGAACCGCCGAAGCCGATCGTGGTGGCGCCGCCCACGATCGAAGTCCAGCAGTTGTGGGGCGGGATGCGCGAATCGCGGCGCGACATGGCGTACAACACGCGCGTGACCCCTTCCGAGATGTTGTCGCGCACGATGTATTTGACGAAGAGCGTCGCCAGGACGATGCCTATCGCAGGGTAGATCAGCAGCAGGAAATGTGCGCTCCCGACGGGAAACCAGTTGACCAGGCAGCTCTTGATCGCATAGAGCAGGATTTCGAAGACATAGGTGCCCAGTCCGGCCAGCAGTCCGACGATCATGGCCAGCAGCATCATGATCTGGCGGTTGCTCAACCGGCGCGTCAGGCGGTAGAAGAGGGCGAAGATGCGCTCGTATCGGAAATCCCTGAGTCTCATGGTCGGCTTCCCGAAGGCGTTATCCGAGTTTCTCTCGGTAGAGCGCCGCCTGCGAGGCGATCAGGTCGCGGTCCTCGAAGTAGTTGATCTTCATGGCTTCGCGCACGTCGTGAAGCGTCCGTGCGGCCTCCTCGCGGGCAGTCTCGGAACCTTTGTGCAGCACGTCGTAGACCCATTCGATGCGCTCCTCGTAGTAGCGGCGGCGTTCGCGGATTGGGTCGAGCGTCTCGTTGAGCACGGCGATCAGAAATTTCTTGACCTTCACGTCGCCCAGACCGCCGCGGCGGTAGTGCGCCTTCAACTCGTCGAGCGACGGGTAGTCGGGGAGGTAGGCGGCGAAATGCTCGGGGCGGCAGAAGGCGTCGAGGTAGGTGAAGACAGTGTTGCCCTCGACCTTGCCCGGGTCCTCCACGCGCAGGTGGTCGGGATCGGTGTACATGCCCATCACCTTCTTGCGTACCTCCTCGGCCGAATCGCTCAGGTAGATGCAGTTGCCCAGCGACTTGGACATCTTGGCCTTGCCGTCGGTGCCGGGCAGGCGCATGCAGGCGGCGTTCTGGGGCAGCAGGATTTCCGGCTCGACGAGCGTGGGGCCGTAGACCGCGTTGAACTTGTGGACGATCTCGCGCGTCTGTTCGAGCATCGGCTCCTGATCCTCGCCGGCGGGGACGGTCGTGGCGCGGAAAGCGGTGATGTCCGACGCCTGCGAAATGGGGTAGGTGAAGAACCCGACGGGAATGCCCTGCCGTTGCAGGTCGTTCTCCGCGTTGTTCTCCGAGAAGCCGCGCAACTGGATTTCGGCCTTCACGGTCGGGTTGCGTTGCAGACGGGCCACGGTGACGAGGTTCATGTAGTAGAACGCCAGTTCGCACAGTTCGGGGATCTGCGACTGGATGAAGAGCGTCGACCGTTCGGGGTCGAGGCCGCAGGCCAGGTAGTCGAGCGCCACCTCGATGATGTTCTGGCGCACCTTTTCGGGGTTGTCGGCGTTGTCGGTGAGCGCCTGCGCGTCGGCGATCATGATGAAGATCTTCTCGAACTCTCCGGAGTTCTGCAACTCCACGCGGCGGCGCAGCGAACCTACATAGTGGCCGAGGTGCAGTTTGCCGGTCGGCCGGTCTCCGGTCAGGATGATTTTTCCCATAACAGCGTATGTCGTTTTTGTATTTCTGGTTTTTGCCGGGTCGACCGACCCGATCGCGGGATGAATTTTTTCGGATTTTGAAATTCGGAGCATACGTCCCGACCAAGCCGTTTCCGGCGCCGGACGGCCGATGCCCCGATCGTTTGGGCAAAGGTAGGGATTCTATACGGAAAAGACAAACCTCTTTCCGCTTTTTCTTCGCAGGTTTTCCGGCTGCATCGGCTTGCGGGACGGAGCGTCCCGCCGCCGTACCGCTTCTCGGCCTCAGGCAGGCTTCGGCCGACGGATTTTCGGGGCGGTGAAGGCCGCGGATTCCGGGAGATTGGCTATCTTTGTGCGGAGTGTCCGCCGTCGGGCGGAAGTAATTTATAGAATATGGACGGGAAGATTGTAATCAGGGAATACGAACCGGCCGACAAGGAGGCCGTGATGGAGCTGCTTCGGTTGAATACGCCCCGATATTTCGCGCCGGAGGAGGCGGCCGATTTGGACGCCTATCTGGAACGCGAGCGGGAACTCTATTATGTCCTGCTTCACGAGGAGAGGATCGTTGGTTGCGGCGGAATCAATTTTGCGGACGGC
>ULYD01059689.1_pt1 | contig 16006 bp, 10 predicted proteins | sample 1961831 | NCBI WGS metagenome assembly ULYD01 (sample SAMEA4835854, study PRJEB28245) | human gut metagenome | biome: gut microbiome; material: fecal sample | place: Denmark | collected 2008 | reverse complement strand
CGCAAGACTTCTTGATAAAGTGGCAGGCAATGATTAAACAACTATTGACATTTTGTTACTGGAGTAGTGGAAAATACTTCAATGTAAGCAGATTTTAACACACTTTCAGATGGAAGAATCGCATGAATATAGCGAAAGAGTAAGAAAAAGCGACCGGCACATGGGGATTGGCCCGCCCGGCAGAGGTGCTCCCGAAAGAGCGACTAGCGCAGTACCTTAGCTGCGTAGCGTTAGCTCGTCGGGAGCACCTCTGCCGGGCGGGCCAATATTATTAATTATTGTGCAGCATCAGGAGCCACATACGAGTATGCATTGGACATCTTTGCAGCATTGTTTGTCAGAGTGACAGCCTCTCTGTAGTAGGCAACAACAGGAGTGCCCTTATCCACAGCGTTGAACAGCTGCTCTGCAAAAGCAGGCGGCACATTGATACATCCGTGTGAGCCTGAGGTTTTGTAAATTGTTCCTCCGAAGGTATCACGCCAGCTGGCATCATGGATACCTATATTGTAGGCAAACGGCATGAAATAGCTGACAGGAGAAGAGTAACCCTCACCCACAAGAGTAGCATTTCTCTGTTTGTAAACAATCTTGTATACACCATCTACGGAACCATTCTGACGGGCGAGATTACCTGATACGAAATCAGACTCCATCTGGAGAGCACCATCCTTGTAATACCACATGTGCTGCTTTGTGTAGTCAATCTCTATGTATGTATTACCTATGTCGTCAGCGCCTCGGTAGAGTGCTGTCTGCTCGTAAACAGGCTCTCTTTCCACTGACTTGCCTCCCTCTAAATCTGAAAGGAGCTGGGCTTTCTCATTTTTCTTGCTGACTACCCATCCGTAGTCTCCACCACCTATTTCAATAGTGTCACCGGACGATGTCTTGAATGAGCGTTTGCGGCCGAAGGTATTGTACTTGGAAGCAAGCTGCTGGACATATTTAGTGACCTTGGCATCATCTATGCTCACGCTGCCGTCATCTGAGATGCTTAGCATATCAAGGATTTTGGCTGAGTCAAGCTTCTCGTTGGCACCTTCAATTTTGTAAGTGACGGTTGAAGCAGTGTATTTGTCGAGGGCTTCTTTTTCATTTTTGATAGTATCACTGTTTTTTGTGATTTTTGGAGCTTCATAACAGTCATCACTTAAGGTAAGCTTTGGAAGCTCATTGTCCAGGGCGTCCTTTACTTCGGCAAGGATGCTGTCATATATCGGCTTGCAGCCTTTTTTCTCTTCAATCACATCGTATTTGCCGTCTTTTATCTCGATGTGGGCATCCTCCGGATTTTCAATGTAGTCATCACTGAAAATATCAAGAGCCTTGAGCTTTTCAGCCAAAGTGGCATCGTCATATTTGGACGAACCCTTTAGAGTATAGTTTTGAGCTTTGAAGAGACTGACAGGCCATGTAAAAGCATTCTGGCTTTTTAGGATTTGCTCCTCGTCACCGTTTGAGACATATTCATAGGAAAAATCAGGTCCCTTAAGTGAAAAGCTGTTGCCTTTTCTATCAGTGATTGTGAGCAGATAGTCGCGGCTTAGGACTGTATTTTTTTCTAATGCCTCTTTTGCAGTTTTCCCTGCGTATTTTACAGAGTTAATCTTTGTGTTGAACAGATAGTGGCTGCTAAAATAAAAGGCAAAGCCAAGATAAACAGCCAAAAGCACACCAAGCACAACGGCGCAGGTTATAAGCACTTTTTTCTTCATGTAAATCGACCTCCTTGGAGATATGCTGTTGCTGCCCACACCGGGGGTGTAGGCGGCAGCTAAAATCAGTTACATTTGTGAAGATGTGACACATCCATATAGTCAGGCAGACCATTCTTGTAGGCTACAGCGGTTTCTCCCTGAATAAGTGGTTTTAAGTATTCGATAAGTTCAGGCTTCACATCATTGCCCGCATCATTGATCCACTCTCTTGGCACAGACTTGGCCTCGTTTGCGATATCCTTGATAGCAGAATATGTGTATTCCACCTGATAAGGATTATTTGAGATGCGTTTCAGGCATACCATTGATGCGGTCACACCCTCTGCTGCAATAGTGACACCCTTTTTACCCTGAGCAAAAGATTCCTCGATATCGGTTAATGATGCAAGATGTGAGGCACAGCGCTGGAGCACGTTTACCTCTACTGAGCGAACCTTAACACCGATGTTTTCCTTTACGATGAACTCAAGAGCCTTTCCGGCACCGCTTAGCTGCTGGTGTCCGAACTGGTCGCATGAGGCATTTGATGATGTAATGTATGAGCCGTCTGCGTCATGTATTCCTTCGGATACGGCAACTATCACATTGTTAGTGTGCGTAAGGGCTTCTTTTATATCGGCAACAAATTTGTCCTTGTCGAAATCCACCTCAGGCAGATAGATGAACTGAGGCGCTGTATTGTACTCATTACGTGCGAGAGCGGAAGCGGCAGTGAGCCATCCTGCGTCACGTCCCATGATTTCAACGATTGTCACACTTTTAACAGCATAGATAAAGGTATCATGGGCTATCTCAAGCATGCTCGATGCGATGTATTTGGCGGCAGAGCCAAAGCCCGGAGTGTGGTCTGTCATGCACAGATCATTGTCGATGGTTTTTGGAATCCCTATAATTTTCACATCACTGTTGATTTTTTTTGCATAATCGGATAACTTTAATACGGTATCCATCGAATCATTTCCACCGATGTAAAAGAAAGCCTTTACGGAGAGCTTATCAAACTGGTGGAAGATGTATACATATGGTGAATCATCATCCTTGTAATCAGGGAGCTTGTGGCGGCATGAGCCAAGATACATGGCAGGTGTGGTCTTAAGCTTTTCAAGATTAGCATCATCTGCAAAAATATCTGACAGATTGAGATAATTCTCATTTAATATGCCGAGTATTCCGTTTACGGCGCCATAGCAGATATCGTATTTCTCAGAGCTTTTTACTCCTGCGATGACTCCTGCAAGGCTTGCGTTGATTGCAACAGTTGGGCCGCCTGACTGGGCGACGATACAGTTTGACTGATTCATTGTAATCTCCTTATTGTGTATTTTAACTATTCTCTTCTGTAAGAATAGTTATGGTATAATTTAAAATGATGATTAATCAGATTACTACATGCTACGCATTCCCGTAATCTGACTACACCTCGAAATCCGCTAATTTCCTGCGTACACGCAGCAAATTGCTACTTTCTCGGTGTAGTGCGGGTCACTAAGGTATACATCGAATTGCATGCAAGCATGCATCGATGATACCTTTTGACCCTTTAATCATATAGATTGTAGTATCAAACATTATTTTTAGCAAGGGTTAAAATGAAAAATATGAATAAATACGAAAATTGCTTATTGTGTCCCAGAAAATGTGGCATAAACAGAAGCACCGGACAAACAGGCATATGTGGCGTTTCATCTGAAATAAAGGTGGCGCGAGCAGCACTTCATTACTGGGAGGAGCCATGCATATCAGGAAAAAGAGGAAGCGGGGCAGTTTTTTTCTCAGGCTGCAGCCTGCACTGCGTGTTCTGCCAGAACAGGGAGATTTCTGACGGAAAAGCGGGAAAGGTGATCAGTAAAGAGAGGCTGAGTGATATCTTTATGGAACTTGCTGACAAAGGCGCAAATAATATCAATCTGGTCACACCGGGGCAGTATATCCCTGATATAGTGTGGGCGGTAAACGATGCAAAAAGCCGCGGCATGAAGCTTCCTATTATATACAATACGAGCGGATATGAAAATGTGACAGAGCTAAAGCTGCTTGAGGGTATAGTGGATGTGTATCTTCCGGATTTTAAATATATGGACAGTACGCTTTCGGCAAGGTATTCAAGGGCAAAAGATTATCCGTCTGTCGCAAAGCAGGCGCTTTCAGAGATGGTCAGGCAGCAGCCGGATGTCGTGATTGACGATGCGACAGGACTCATACAAAAGGGAGTTATTGTGCGACAGCTTCTACTGCCGGGACATGTGAATGATGCAAAGGCTGTACTTAAGTACCTGTATGATACATATCATGATCACGTATATATAAGCATGATGAGCCAGTTTACGCCGATTGCACTAAAGGATTATCCTGAGATAAACCGCACAGTGACAAGGAGAGAGTATGAAAGGCTTGTTGACTATGCCCTCGAAATAGGAATCACGAATGCATTTATACAGGAGGGTGACGTGGCAAAGGACAGCTTCATTCCGGCATTTGACTGTGAGGGAGTATAATATTTACCGTTTTTCTTAATAAAATAGTAAGAATTGGCAGGCAAAAATGACTGGATTTTGTGACGCCGGTGTAGTACTATGGTTATGTGATATTTTTTAACTGTGAAGGTACTGAACAGTTACGATATTTTGTTATTACTCACATCCCGGTGTGACAGACGATAATGTTTTTAATCACACAGGATACATCATTCAATAGAGGATACAGTGATGAAAAATATAGGAGAACAGCAGATAATAATTGAATGTCCGAATACTATCTTTCATCTATACATTGACAGTGAGGATGAGCTTTCAAAGGTTAAGGTGTTTATGAACAATATGAAGAATGTTGATTCGATAAGTCTGCATGATATATACAACTGGTGCAACAGACAGCATGTGCAGTACACGACGACATTTAATTATGACAGTAAAATGACCTTGACAGAAATGATAAAATCCTACATATTTTACTTCAAACAGAAGCTTAGATATGTAAATAATAGTGATAGGATGATAGAAACATGAGATACCCTGAATTTCTAAAGGATAGAGGAACAATAGGCTTTGTGGCGCCTTCGATGGGCTGTACAACAGAGCCGTACAGGAGTGCCTTTGACAATGCCATTAAAAGGTTTCACAGCATGGGTTATAAGACGATAGAGGGACCTAACTGCAGGTGCGACAGTGGCATAGGTATCAGCAATACACCTAAGAAGTGCGCAGAAGAGCTGAATGAGAGCTATGCTTCTGCTGATAGTGATGTGCTTATATCCTGTGGTGGTGGCGAGCTGATGTGCGAGGTAGTGCCTTATATTGATTTTGAGCGCGTGAAACAGTCAAAGCCGAAATGGTACATGGGCTATTCCGACAACACAAATTTCACATTTTTGGAGGCTACTATTGCAGATACAGCAGGTATTTACGGGCCGTGTGCGGGCAGCTTTGGCATGGAGGTGTGGCATGAGTCACTTACCGATGCATTTAATCTGCTTTGTGGCAGGAAGCTTTCATTTACCAATTACCCTATGTGGGAGAAGGAATCGATAAAGGATGAGAATGCTCCGTTTGTGGGCTACAACCTGACTGAAAAGTCGTGCATCAGCTCTATTCCTGCGGTGGCAAAGGAAAGCAGGCTTACCATGAGAGGCAGGCTGCTTGGTGGCTGCATGGATTGTCTTATCAATCTGCTTGGCACATCGTTTGACCATGTAAGGGAATTTAATGAGCGCTACAGTGATGATGGTATCATATGGTTCATTGAGGCTTGTGACCTTAATGTGATGGGCATGAGAAGGGCTATGTGGCAGATGAAAAATGCAGGATGGTTTTCAAATGTAAAGGGCTTTCTTATCGGACGCCCGGCGCACTTCGGAGAGGAAATGTTTGGCATAGACCACAGACAGGCGCTTTCATCACTGCTTAGAGAGTTTAATGTGCCAATCATCATGGATCTGGATATAGGTCATATGTCACCGATGATGCCTGTGGTATGCGGAAGCATGGCAGATGTCAGCTTCGACGGAAGCAACTTTACAATTTCGTATGATATAGAGCAGTAGATTGGAGGAAAAATGATTAGATTAATAAAGAAAAAAGCAAAGAGTATTGTATGTAGCGTGCTTGCTGCGGTGACATTGTTTACAATGAATCCGGCAGTATTTGCAACAGAGACAGCTACGCAGACTGATACAGTTTCAAGCGTTGATGTATCAGGCAGTGACGCAGCTGATAAGAGTAACACAGACAGTATTGCAGACAGCACAACGACAGCCGGCAGTGAGGCAAACGACAAGGTGACCATCAGCAATAATGATAAGCCATACTTAAGTCTTGGAGCAGACCTTACACCGGATCAGAGAGCGACAGTGCTTGGATTTATGGGAATCGAGCTCACTGATCTGGACAATTACGATGTGGTCTATGTAAATAATGATGAGGAGCACAAGTACCTCGATTCATACATCAGCAAGAGCGAGATTGGCACAAGGTCACTTTCCTCAGTACTCATTACAGAGGATAAAAAGGGCGCGGGTCTTAGTGTTTCCACGCACAATATCAATTACTGTACGGTAGGAATGTACAAGAATGCGCTTGCCACAGCAGGCATAGCTGATGCTAAAATCATAGTCGCAGGACCTTTCCCTATTTCAGGAACGGCAGCACTTGTAGGCACACTAAAGGCATACGAGGAGATGACAGGCAAGAAGCTTGACGACAAGGTGACAGACGCAGCGATGGATGAGCTTGTCACAACAGGAGAGCTCAACAAGAGCATTGACGGCGATTCGCAGGATATCGAGGCAATGATTGCAGACCTAAAGAAGCAGCTGGCCGATGGAAGGCTCAAGGATGAGAGCCAGATAAAGGATGCGATAAAGGAGGCTGCAAAGGATTACGACCTGAAGCTTTCTGATGATGATATTGCAAAGCTGACATCGCTTCTTATGAAGCTTAAGGATGCCAATATCGACTGGGATTCAGTCATCGACCAGGCACAGGACTGGGCATCAAAGCTTGGCGATAAGATAAATGACCCGGGCTTCTGGGAAAAGCTTGGTAACTTTTTCATGGATTTATGGGATAAGATAAAATCCCTGTTCAGCTAGAAAAAGCTACAGGAGACAGTAAGAATAAGCAGAATATGAATCAGGCAACTCCCTGAAACGTAAGCATGAGCTGCACGTTTCAGGGAGTTTTTATATCATTAATAAAAAAATAATAAATTTCTGCCGAATACATTGATACAAAGGTCATATTCTATTATAATTAAATGGATAATGGATTAATGTAAACAATGCACATAAGAAAGATGGGATTTGATGATAAAGATAAATAAATTTCTGGCAGCCTCTGTCGTTACATTGTCATTAGCCGCATGTGACCTGGCACCATACAGCAGCATAGCAGTCTATGCGGATCAGGCGGCTAAGGTTGTGTGTGATGAGAGATACTGGGTAGCGGCGAGAAGCGGACCGGGCACAGAGTATGAGCTGGAGCACAAGCTTTCAAACGGCAAGGATATTACTATTCTTGAGCAGACCACAGGTGCAGACGGCAAGGTGTGGTACAAGGCAAAGTACAATCTGGCAGCAAATAATGAGGAGTGTGTCAGCTATATCAGGTCTGATTTTGTATCAGCAGGTACCGGCACAGCTGCATCAGACAATGCGCAGACAGGGGATGCTTCGGCAGACACCGGCAATGCGGATGCCATACAGCAGAATAATGAGGAGCAGCTTGCCCTTGCAACCGCATCGGGAGCATATGCTACAGGTACGATTACAGGTGGCAATGTGTATGTCCGCAATGCAGCAGGCACATCCGGCACTACCAAGGTTGTCTCACTCAACTGGAATCATCAGGTTGACATAATTGGAGAGACCAGGGTAAACGGTGTGGTCTGGTATAATGTCAAGGGTACTTTAAACGGCAAGGCATTTACGGGCTGGACTATCAGTACATACATAAAGGTGACATACAATAATAGCGGAGACAATACTGATTTTGTCACGGCTATGAAGAATGCAGGCTTTCCTGATAGCTATATTCCAAACCTTACAGCTCTTCACAATAAGTATCCAAGCTGGACATTTGAGGCTGTAAATACAGGTTTGAATTGGGGTACGGTGATTGAAAATGAAAGTGTAAACGGACTTAATCTGGTATCCAAATCAGCAGACAATGCCAAGAAATCCACAGCTGCCGGAGCATATAACTGGTCAACAAATACGTGGGTTGAGTACGAACCGGGATGGGTGTCAGCAAGCAGTGCCTATATTGCTTATCTCATGGATCCAAGGAATTTTCTTGATGAGACCAATATTTTTCAGTTTCAGAGTCTGGCATACAGTCCGAATGAGGCACTTGAAGGTGTCAAGTCCATAGTAAAAGGCACATTTATGGAGGGAACAAAGACCTATTCCAACAATGGTGAGAAAATCAATTATGCAAGCACATTCATGGATGTGGCAAAGAGCAGTGGAGTAAGTGCATACCATATAGCATCGCGTATAAAGCAGGAGCAGGGAAAAAAGGGAACGAGCCCTCTTATTTCGGGTACATATTCCGGATATGAAGGATATTATAATTATTTTAATTTTAGTGCAACCGGAAACACGAAGGATAAGATTTATAAAAATGGTCTGTCTTTTGCCAAGAAGCAGGGCTGGAATACAAGAGTAAAGTCCATAAACGGCGGAGCTGTAAAGGTGGGCAGCAATTATATAAATAAGGGTCAAAATACACTGTATTTTGAGAAGTTTAATGTAGTAAATACAAGCTCGCTGTATTTCCATCAGTACATGGGCAATGCCACAGCGGCTCTTACTGAGGGACAGAGTCTGGCTAAAGGATATTCAGACAAGAATCAGGCTTTTGTATTTAAAATACCTGTATACAACAATATGCCATCGTCAGCAGTGGGCTTCGATAAAGCTGGCGATACCAATAACTATCTGCAGTCGCTTGCGATAAGTGGTGTAACACTCACACCGGCCTTTAATGGAGCGACAACAAGCTATTCAGCAGTTGTTTCAAATGCTATAAGCTCAGTGACTGTTTCGGCAGATGCTGTTTCAGGAAACAGTGGTGTTTCAGGCACAGGAAGCTATTCGCTTGCTGTCGGAAATAATACAATTAAGGTAAAATGCAAGTCGCAAAGCGGTGATACAAGAACATACACTATCAATATAAACAGGCAGGCGGCATCTGCAAATAATGCAGGTGGCAATAATAATCAGAACAATAATAACCAAAATAATACAGATGTAAACATAACATCAGGTAAATACAGTATAGGTACTTATATTACAGGCATTGAGCCTGGAACCGGTGCAGCTGATTTTGTGAAGAATATAGCAGTATCAGCATCAGGTACTGTAAAGCTTTTGACAAGCTCAGGCTCAGAAAACAGCGGAAAGATTGCAACAGGCAATAAAGTGGCTGTTTATGATGCTTCAGGTAATCTGAAAAAGACATACGATATTGTTATATATGGAGATATCAATGGTGATGGTGCTGTAAATGCTCTTGATATGATTAAGCTCAACAGACATATTTTAGGAAAGGGAACACTCACAGGTGCTTATCTGGAGGCAGCTGATGCTAACAGAAAGCGTGATGGTGGAAATGCCCTTGATATGATAATCATGAACAGACACATACTGGGCAAATCAAAGATATCGCAGAATTAGAAATGTGAGGAAAGATATGAAGAAATTATTTGGATGTATATTATCACTTGTTGTGGCGGTGATGCTTGTTTTCACACCTGCCGAGCATGTATATGCGCAGGGACTTGGTCTCAGTGTCAGCTCAAGCTCTGTAGCTGTTGGAAAAACAGTTAAGGTGACTGTTTCCATGCCGTCTGGATATTTTGGTACTGTAGTTATCTCAAGCTCTGACGAGGGAGTACTGAGTAACGGAGGAGATGGTGTGGCCAATATTGGTGACGCCGCAGGATATCCCACATCGCAGTCATTTTCATTTACGGCGAAGGCTGCAGGAAGCTGCACTATAAAGGCATATTGTACAGTTGTAGGAGATGCAGAGGGTAACGATGCCGGAGGTACAATTACCGGTGCCAGCACGAAAGTGACGGTAAAAAGTGCTTCATCAAACAATGATTCAAACAGCAACAAGGATAACAAGGACAATTCCGGCAGCAATACCGGCAATGACAACAATGCGAATAAAGATAATGAAAACAAAGAGGAAAAGAAATCCTCAAATGCATCTCTTGGTTCGCTTGTTATCTCAGCAGGTACGCTTTCCCCTGAGTTTTCTGCTGCGACAAAGGATTACACAGCTACAGTAGATTACAGCTGTTCAAGCCTTGCGGTTACAGCAAATCCGGCTGATTCCAAGGCGAGTGTGACATCCGTCACAGGAAATGATTCACTTGAGGTTGGAGAGAATACGGTCAGCGTTGTTGTGACAGCAGAGGATGGCAGCACAAGCACATACAATATAGTTGTTACCAGAAGAGCCGAGGATGATCCGGAGAATGCAGATAAGCAGGATAACTGGAAGAAGTTTGATATAAATGGCACAGAGTGGACTATGGTAAATGACATTCCGGAGGATGTTGTTCCTGAAGGCTTTGAGCACTCAAAGACAGTGATTGAAGGACTTGAATACAATACCCTTCATGGCACCTTTGGTGATATCACGCTTGTGTATTTACAGTCGGAAAGCGGCAATGGACTTTTTGTATATGATGCAGCACAGAATGCAGCATATGAGTTTGTCCGTATCAATTCAGAGTCGCATTTTATAGTGGTTTTACTGCCTAAGGTGGATGATGTACCTGAGGGATATAATGAGATATCGCTCTCCATAGAGGGCAAGGGTGTGGCAACAGCCTACCAGACCAAAGTCGAAAAAACCGATGATCAGACAAAGGATTTTTACCTCGTATACGCTATGAATGACAATGGTGAGAGTGGCTGGTACACATATGATAGCGTAGATGGCACATATATGAGAAATGAGCTCAGTACACCTACAGTGGCACAGGAGGAAAACGATACAACAAAGAGTGAGCTTGTCCCGGGAATTGCCAATAAATATCTTGTTTTAGCTGCAATACTGGTTCTTATTATCATTATTCTGGCATTACTTCTTCTGGTGGTTATTGTGAAAAATAAGAAGTGCACAGCTAATGAAGAAAATGATGAAGAAGACGATACAAAAGAGTTCGATATAGAGGAAAATGATATAGAAGCTAATGATGATGATGATGCACAGGAATCGGCTGAAGAATCGCAGATAGATGAGATTCAGGAACCGGCTGAAGAATCACAGGTAGATGAGATTCAGGAACCGGCTGAAGAATCACAGGTAGATGAAATCCGGGAACCGGCTGAGGAATCTGGCGAAGAGTCACAGATAGCTGAGATTTTAGGATCAGACGAAAATACGGAAAGTACAGAAGCATCCGATGCATCATATGTCGGAAGAACCGTAGAAATTACATCCGATTTAAAGAAAACTGCTGAGAATGAAAAATCTGATTTTGATTCAAAAGAGGCTTCAAATCAGGAGAATGCTGCAGATGATGATACCTTGAAGAATCAGGTTCAAATGGCACTTGATGGCTTTGTCAATGAGGAAAATAAGCCGTCTGAGACTATAGACAGCAGTGCAAAGGATGACAATGAAGATGACAGCGAAGATGATGATTTGCAGTTCATCGACTTAAATTAGTGAATATGACTGGAGGATATGACTTGAAACCATATACAAGTAAGGCTAAAAAAGCAATAGATTTGGCTACACGTATATCAAAGAAAATGAATTACAGCTATGTTGGAACAGAGCACATACTGGCTGGTCTTATAAAAGAGGGCACCGGTGTGGCAGCTGAGGTTCTAACAGCCTGCAATGTGGAATATGATAAGCTTATTTCGATGATTGAAGACCTGATTTCACCGGGGGATAACATCGAAGTGATGGACAGGGATGGCTATTCACCAAGGACACAGAGAGTATTGGAGCGTGCATCGGAGGAAGCCGATAGATTTGAGTGCAATGAGATAGGTACAGAACACTTGCTAATGGCTATAGTACTGCAGGGAGACTGTGCAGCTGCAAGACTTTTAAACACCATGGGTGTTAACAGTCAGAAGATGTTTATAGATATTCTTGGTGCGATGGGTGAGGATCCGTCTGCATACAGGGATCTGATGAAAAGCTACAGTACATCATACAATTCTGCGACTCCTGTATTAGATCAGTATTCCAAAGATTTGACAGATATGGCAGAGGCAGGGCTTCTTGACCCTGTTATAGGCAGAAAAAAGGAGATGGAGCGCGTTATCCAGATACTTTGCCGCCGTGGCAAAAACAATCCATGTCTGATTGGAGAGCCGGGAGTGGGCAAGACCGCTATAGTAGAAGGACTTGCGCAGGATATAGTCAGTGGCAATGTTCCGGATATTCTTTTGGGAAAGAGACTGGTTTCCCTTGATATGTCCGGGCTTGTAGCCAAATCAAAGTATCGTGGTGAGTTTGAGGAACGTATCAAGAAGGTGATAAGCGAGGTCTCAAATGCCAAAAATGTACTGCTTTTCATTGATGAGCTTCACACTATAATAGGTGCAGGAGGAGCAGAAGGCTCGTTAGATGCATCTAACATATTAAAGCCAGCACTTGCCAGAGGCGAGGTACAGGTAATCGGCGCCACTACCATAGAAGAGTACCGCAAATACGTGGAAAAGGATGCTGCGCTTGAGCGCCGTTTCCAGCCGGTGATGGTTGAGGAGCCTGGTGTGGATGAGACAATAGAGATACTCACAGGATTAAAGGGACTCTATGAAAAGCATCATGGTGTCATCATAACAGATGAGGGTGTGAAAGCAGCAGTAAACCTTTCTGCACGATATATAAATGACAGATTTTTACCTGATAAGGCGATAGACCTGATGGATGAAGCGGCAGCCAGGATAAGGCTTAAGAATCTGACATCATCTGACGAGCTGCTTGCTCTGAAAAAAGAGATAACAGATAAGCAGAACCGGTTGGAAAATGCTTTGTCGAAAGGAGATCTCGCAGCTGCCGGCGCGCTTATGTCAGAAAAGGAAGTGCTTGAAAATAAACAGCAGAAGCTTATCAGAAAGAACCGTCGCACAGGAGCCAAAAATCAGCCTGTAGTCGGCGAAAATGAGATAGCGGATGTAGTATCGGGATGGACCAAAATACCTGTAAATAAGCTTACAGAGTCAGAGGCAGGACGACTTGCAAAGCTTGAACAGATACTTCACAAGCGTGTAATAGGACAGGAGGAGGCTGTTTCTGCTGTCGCAAAGGCAGTCAGACGAGGCCGTGTTGGTTTAAAGGATCCTAAGAAGCCGATTGGCTCATTCCTGTTTTTGGGACCGACAGGAGTAGGTAAGACGGAGGTGTCAAAGGCGCTTGCTGAGGCTGTCTTTGGCAAAGAAGATGCCATGATACGTGTTGACATGTCAGAGTACATGGAAAAGCATAGTGTTTCAAAGATGATTGGTTCACCACCGGGATATGTGGGCCATGAGGAGGGCGGACAGCTCTCAGAGAAGGTCAGACGCAATCCTTTTTCTGTTATACTGTTTGATGAGATAGAAAAAGCACATCCTGATGTGTTCAATATACTTTTACAGGTGCTTGATGATGGTAGAATCACTGATTCACAGGGGCGTACGGTTGATTTCAAGAATACAATAATCATCATGACATCAAATGCAGGAGCTTCTTCTATTATAGAACCAAAGCGCCTTGGCTTTGGCGCTGGTGAGGATGAAAAGCAGGATCACGAGCGTATGAAGAACAGTGTCATGGAGGAGGTCCGCCGTATATTTAAACCTGAGTTTTTGAACCGAATCGACGAGACTATTGTATTTAGAGCTCTCAACAAGGATGACATGAAGCATATAGTGACACTTCTTGTAAAGGAGCTTAAGAAACGCTGTAAAGAACAGCTTGATATAGAACTCACAGTGCGCGACAGTGCAAAATCCTTTATCGTGGACAAAGCCTATGACAGAAAATATGGCGCAAGACCTCTTAAACGAAAACTTCAGGAGGAGATTGAAGACCGTATGTCAGAGGATATTATTACCGGCAAAATTAAGCGCGGCAATAAGGTAATAATTTCTACAAAAAACAAACAAATTTCATTGACTGTTGAGTAGAATTGGATTTATAATTAATATATCAATATAGCTACGGGAGGATAAAAATGGCTGTAATAAGTGAATTAATCCGTACAGAGGAAAACGGAAAGCTCAGCTTCGGAGATTATACATTGGCTGCAAAGGCAAAGCTTGACAATTTTGAGAAGGATGGAGATATCTACAAGGTAAAGACCTTTAAGGAGATTACAAAGCTCGAAAGAAACGGACTCTTTGTATACGAGTCTGTTCCGGGAACAGCGGTTATGGATTTCGAAGAGACTGCTGATACAGTGACATTTACTGTGGAGGGACCTGAGGATGCTCAGATTACTCTTGGCCTTGAAGAGGAGACAGAGTACGAAATTGATATAGCTGGAGCTGTTGCAGGTACTATGAAGACAAATCTCGGCGGCAAGCTCAGCTTAAGCGTAGAGCTTGAGGGTGTTGATTCAGTCGATATCAAAGTATCAAGAAAATAGAGCATATTTTTAGCCCGGTGAAAGCCGGGCTTTTTGTATTTTATAAAGGAGAACAATATGGCAAAAGGAAAGACCTCTGTATTTTTCTGCCAGGAATGTGGTTATGAATCGGCAAAATGGATGGGACAGTGCCCGGCCTGTAAGGAATGGAATACATTTGTAGAGGAAACCGTAGATAAAAAGTCGATAAGCTCGTCGGGAAAAGTAAAAAAAGAATCAAAGGCGGCACAGGTTCTGCCTCTTTCGGCAGTAAAAAGCGAGAAAGAGGAGCGTATAGTGACAGGTATAGCCGAGTTTGACAGAGTGCTCGGTGGAGGAATTGTGAGGGGGTCACTTGTGCTTGTGGGAGGAGATCCGGGTATAGGAAAATCCACGCTTCTACTTCAGGTATGCAGGGAACTTTCACAAAAAAAGGTGCCATTACTTTATGTGTCAGGTGAGGAATCACTGCATCAGATAAAGATGCGTGCCGACAGACTTGGCGATTTTACGGATTCACTGGAGCTTTTATGTGAGACAAGTCTTGATATAGCAAAAGACGTGATTCAACGCAAAAAACCGGAGGTTGTTGTAATAGATTCCATCCAGACTATGTACAATGAGGAGATAGCGTCGGCACCGGGCAGCGTCTCGCAGGTCAGGGAGACAACCGGGGTACTCATGCAGCTTGCAAAGACTCTCGGCATTTCAATTTTTATAGTAGGACATGTGACCAAGGATGGTGCGGTTGCGGGACCAAGGACGTTAGAGCATATGGTCGACACTGTGCTTTATTTTGAAGGTGACAGGTATGAGTCGTACAGGATACTCAGAGGAGTAAAAAACAGATTTGGTTCAACCAATGAGATAGGTGTATTTGAAATGAAGGCGGAGGGATTAGTTGAGGTGGAAAATCCGTCTGAGTATATGCTTAGCGGTAAGCCCGAGGGAGCATCAGGATCAATTGTCACATGTTCCATAGAGGGAAGCCGCCCGATACTTCTCGAGATACAGGCGCTTGTATGTCACAGCTTTTTTAATAATCCAAGGCGTACAGCAAATGGTACAGATTATAATAAAGTAAATCTACTCATGGCGGTCCTTGAAAAAAGAGCCAACCTGTCACTGTCAGATTGTGATGCTTATGTGAATATAGCAGGCGGTATAAGGATGAACGAACCGGCGATAGACCTTGGGATAGTGCTTGCAATCGCATCAAGCAAAAAGGATATTATAGTGCGTGAGGATACCATATGCTTTGGGGAGGTGGGCTTAAGCGGAGAGGTACGCGGAGTAACCATGTCCGAGCAGCGTGTGGCTGAGGCAAAGAAGCTTGGCTTTAAAAAGTGTATTGTTCCCAAAGTGTGTCTTGCAGGAGTGTCGCATATTAGTGGAATTGAGATTGTCGGTGTGGCAAATATCAAGGAAGCGATAGAGGCTGTCAGATAGTAATTGTGAGAATTGCATATAATAAACAGACAATTTAGAAAAATTGCGTTTTTTAAGGCAGTTTTACTACTTTAATTAATTGCAGAAAATCCGTTGACATATGTGTGCCGGGATGATATTATATCAAAGCTGACTCGCGGGACACATTGAGTTGTAGAGCTTGTGAGTTACATTTTACAGACATGACTTTATAGATACTGCTTTTAAAATAAGCTGAAAAAGTTATGAAAAAAGTTCTTGACAAATGC
>ULYD01064331.1_pt1 | contig 16243 bp, 32 predicted proteins | sample 1961831 | NCBI WGS metagenome assembly ULYD01 (sample SAMEA4835854, study PRJEB28245) | human gut metagenome | biome: gut microbiome; material: fecal sample | place: Denmark | collected 2008 | reverse complement strand
TAGAAGCCACTCTTCGTTCACATTAAATTCACTACAAATCAGCTTATATAACGAAAGCTTTTGATCGGGACGGGCTAAAGCATTTAATTCGATATTCTTGATCACAGAACGACTAACGCCTAAGCGTTCTCCGAATTCGGCTTGTGTTAGCTTCAAGTAATCTCTTCTCAATTCTTTGATTCTATCATACGTTTCCAACCTTATAAACCTCCTTTCTAAACTCTTTAAATTTAGTATATATCATTAAAAAGGATTGGTCAAGACATTAAAAGAAAAATAATTTGTTACAAAAAGGATTGACAAGGACAAAATCGAGAGATATAATGGGCGCATAAGGACAAATAAAAGACTTTAAAAGTCTAGTCAAGACAAAAAGGAGGAAAACACCATGATTACAGAAATTAGATGTTACGATTTAACGGAAAAAGAAAGAAAACTGCTCTGGAAGACTCTTAGAAAAATAAGCAGGAGGAGAAAACATAGAGACGAAGAAAAACTGAAGTACATAATGAAGGACGATGGCGGCATGAAAAATTCTCGCCCAAGGCTACAAGGGCGAGAAGAGTAAAATCAAAGCAGGTTACTACTCGTGTGAATACCACATAAATATTTTGTTTCAAGTTCTTTTTCGCTTGGGACAGCTTCGAGATCATCGTAATCTACCCATGCATCAGGGGTAACATTTGGCTTGTACCCAGATACTTCAAGGGAAGCGGGTATAATCTCGCCTTCGTCTTCATCTTCTTCAGAGATTGATAAACAGACGTATTCCATACCATCTTTGTGGAGCTCGTCCAAGAGAGAATGAAGTTCAGAAACATTTACAATAATACTGTCTTTCATAAAAATACATCCTTTCATAAGTGTTTTCAGCGTAGAGGGCTGATAGCATAATTATATGATGGATGGTAACAAAAAGCAAGTTTCGCCAAAACAAAAAGGAGGAAATCATATGGAAAAAGCAACATTTAGACCAAGAGGAACTGATTCAGCCAAAGTAATTCAGATCATAGAAACAAAAACCCTTCGGGGAAGCGGCCAGAAAGACGACCTTTATAGAACAGTAACGCAATACTGGGACTTTAAAGGAAGGCTATTGGCAGAAGATGACGTTTGCGCAAAAGATCAGCAAAAAAAGTACGGTTACCAGTTGAACAAAGAGGAAGTAAAGGAATTGCTGGATGGGGAGTTTCCTACTAGCGACAGCGCTATATTGGCACAGTCTAAGACCTTAGATGGGTTAATTAAAAATCTACTGAGAGATGGCGGTACAGGATGGTTTTCTGGAAAAGACGGTACAGTAGCACTGATAACGGCACTACTGTACGGAAGAGCTGCCTTGGAAGCAAACTCAGATATTAGCGCTCATCTACAAGGAAAAATAGAGGAGTTTCGTGACTTTTGTGAACGATATTATGGTTCTCAGCAATAAAGGCAAGTAAAAAAAGGAGGGAACACCATGAAAAAATCATCAGAAACCTTCCTCCCCATCGAGAACAAAAACGAAGGAGAGGAACTTGTAAAACTTCTGGAAGGCTTCACACCAGAAGAGAGAAAAGAACTGCTGACATTTGCGCAGGGGTTCAAATTCGCGAAAACAATACAGTCGGAAAAGACTGCGTAGGAGGAAGAAGACATGGAAAAGAATCTTGAAAAAACCGGAATTCCGATGGAAGGGGCTCCGGTAAGCTACCGGATCTACATCACAAAGAGCCCAGAGACCGCCAGAGTTCTGGCGGCCGGACTGAAAAACTCTGAAATCGGGTCAAGATACGGAGGGAAGACATTCTCCGTATCTCATGGATGTGTAAACGAAAACATCCATATCCCAGCTATATACCATGGAAGTGAAAACTTCTATGCTATGGCAAAGTACCGGAACGGAGAAACCGGATTTCCGGAGGAATATGAAATTGTCTTATGTTAGGAGGAAACCATGGTACATAACAAAATAAGGGCCTACGCAGCTGTGAAATATCCAGGCTGTCACTTAGTATTCACGGGAAATAATAGCGCTGTAGTAATTCTGGAAGAAGGCGTGATGGTTCGAATCGAACTCCGGAAGAGACGACGCTTCTCTTGGAAAAGCCTGGTTGACTGGCTGGTACCGGCGGTCATCTGGTTCTGGGAACTCTGGTTTCTGGCGGCGCTGGTAATGGAATTTTTAATCTAAGGAGGAAAAACGATGCATATTGAAGAACGCCTGGAAAGGCTTGAAGAAGAAAACGAAGAGTTGAAAGGCAGAATCAAAAGCCTTGAAGAAAAAGGAGCTGACCGCTTCGTGACGGTCGGAGAGCTGGCAAAAATGATGGGATGCTCATGTAATACCATCTACTGCAAAATCCGAACTGGGGAAATTGTTTCCACCAGAAAGACCGGAGATCATAGAATCCCCATGAGCCAGTTCTATAAGGAGCAGCCCAAAATCACAAAAATTAGAAAAGAACAGAAACAGGATCTGAAAAGCCTGGTGTTCGGATGAAGAGAAATAAAAAAGCGCTCAACCGTAAAAGCGATTGAGCGCAGCAGGTGCACATGACACCAAAAACCCTATCAATATAGTATCATGCGCACTTTAAAAAATCAAGAGAAATCGAGAGATTAAGCGGATTTTCTGCCGACTTACTAACTCGATAAAAGGACTAAACTTAGAACCTCTAAGGAGATAAAAAGGTGCACAGATACAGACAGATAACATATCGGCTAAAAAATAGTATAGAGATTATAAAGTGCATCCCAGCGGCATACCGGAAGGGGCAGGAGAGAGGGGAGCGTATCCACCCAAAAACAAAAGAGGAAATGAAAAAGGCGAATATGCAGCAAGCGGCCAGGAAACTGGCCAGAAAAATTAACGCCAACTTCACACCTGGGGATTATCACTTGATATTGACCTATAAGAGGGCGTCGGATAAGCAGACCGCCCACCAGAATCTGAAGAATTTTCTAAAATCTCTCAGAAAAGCTTATAAGAAAGCCAGAGGGGAACTGAAATACATAGCCATGACGGAATATAAGGGCAAGAGGGTCCATCATCATCTGGTAATCAATAACATCCAGATGGAGGGAAGAACGGTTCCAGGGACAATCCGGTCTCTCTGGAAACTCCATGGGGGAATCCAGCTCATCTCCTTGTATGATTCTGGGGAATACTCCGAACTTGCCAGCTATCTGATCAAGGAAACGGAAGAGACCTTCCGAGAAGAGGACAGCCCTTTCAAACAACGCTATAGCTGTAGCCGGAATCTAATCACACCAGAACCGAAAGTGGAAGACAAAGAAGTAAAACATACCTGGCGAAAGACCCCGAAGCCGCCGCCAGGGTATTACATTAAACCGGATAGCCTATATAACGGTTTCGACAAGATGGGTTATCGCTATCAGAAATATATATTAATCCGTCTCAATCCAGATGGGGAAAACTGGGATGAAAACTGGTCATACGAAGAGTATTGGCCGGACTGAGGGAGGAACTATGGAAGTAGATGTTGAAATCCGCGCAAACACCAGTAATTACTGGGCGTTGCTGACATTTGTGGATAAGTCTGGACAAGTCCACACCAAAGAAATCAACGAAGAACATAAGGGAACAATCAACGGTAATTATCTGACCGCCTTGATTAAGGCTTATGAAGCTCTGAACCGTCCTTGCATGGTTACGGTCTACGCTGATTCCGACTATATCGTGGCATCATTTCAGAATGGATGGGTGGATTCCTGGATGCGTCACAACTGGAAGAATGCGAAAGGCCGCACAGTCCGGAATGTGGAACTGTGGCAGGAGCTGAAACAGGCCATGCGCCCTCATTCATCCAGATTCATATACCGGAAGGAGAAGAAATAATGAAAAGTATTATGTACCCGAAGGGCTGCCATACCTGTTTTCTGTGCGGCAGAGACGGGGAAACCGAAGAACACCATATATTCTATGGAACTGCGAACCGGAAACTGTCAGAAAAATACGGGCTGAAAGTAAGATTGTGTCCAGACTGCCATAGAGCCGGAAAAATCGGCATCCATGGCGGCAACCACGAAGCAGATTTGCAGCTGAAACAGGCCGGACAGCAGGCATTTGAAAAAAAGCACCCAGAACTTGGTTTTATCGCCGTATTTGGGAGGAATTACTTATAGATAACTTAACAGAAGCCTGGAACAATGCCAGGAGTATAGAATCTCTTCCGGAAGAAGAAAACATAAGCCGGATAGGGGAAATCCGGAAAGAAAACCGGATATATGTCTTGTATCAGTCTGCATCCGGATATTGGTACAAGACAGAAATTATAGTAGACGGCCATAGGCTCACAGAAGCAGAGGCTGTCTTCAAAAAGATGGTACGCCGCAAGGCTTATCATAGACGTACTTATCATTAAGCGGGACTAATATGTCACAGTGCCATTGGGAGGGAGTGACCGTCCTCCCTTGGTGTCCCCAGAAAGGAAAAAAGATGTTGAGAGATGAATTGGAAGAATTAAAAGAACATCCGGAAGGACTGAATACACAGATTGGAGCGTGCATCTTCTGCGGCCAGATGGCGCGAATAGAAACCTTATCGCCATGGCCTGAGGAAAAATGCAACGAAGCTGCGACAGAATTGTGTGATTGTGCCGAGGCGAAAACATACGTCTACAAAAAAAGAAGGCTGGAAAAAGCTTGCAGATCCATAGAAGAGCAGTTCAGAAGCCAGGAAAAGACGATCAGAGATATACTACGACAGCTAGCCGCGTTAATCGTGGACAGCAGACTGGAAAGCGCCACTGTAAAAATTAATGGAGAGCTGAAGGCGAAGATTTCATTAACTGCCAAGGGCAGCGTAAAAGTAGAGAAAATCCAGACTAAGAAAACAGCAGAGGAAGTCTGATTGAAAAGGAGAACAGAATGGGGATAACGAAGAAAATAAGGAAGATGACCTGCGCTCATCGCTTAAAAAAGCAGTATGACCGCAAAACAGGAACCTATGTATACCGGTGTGTTATCTGCGAAGCAAGATTCGCTAGGGCGGGAAGGAGAGAAGATGCAAATTTTTGAAAACGCGGACTGTATGGAAGGAATGAAACAATATCCAGACAAGTATTTCGACCTTGCCATTGTAGATCCGCCTTACTTTTCTGGTCCGGAACGCCGCGAATACTACGGCCGGAAAAAAAGCCCAATAGGAGTACAGCGTTTCTACGAACCTTCGGCAGACTGGGAAATCCCAGGGGAAAAATATTTCCGCGAACTGGGAAGAGTCTCAAAACATCAGATTGTCTGGGGCTGCAACTATTTTCTCTATCATTTTGGCCCAGGCCGGATTGTCTGGGACAAGTGCAACGAAGGCAGCGTCTTTTCTGACTGCGAAATTGCTTTTTGCAGTTTGCATGATTCTGTTCGCTTGTTCCGGTATATGTGGAACGGAATGATGCAAGGGAAATCCGTTAAAGAAGGCTGGATCCAGCAAGGAAACAAAAAACTCAATGAAAAGCGGATCCATCCGACCCAGAAGCCGGTCAACCTCTATCGCTGGTTAATCCAGAAGTACGTACAGCCAGGATGGAAGATATTAGACACCCACGTAGGAAGTGCAAGCAGCCTAATCGCCTTCGAAGAAGCAGGACTTGACTATGTGGGATTTGAGATTGACTCAGCAAGGTACCATGCGGCGAGGCAGAGGCTGGAAGAACACAGAGCACAATTAACTCTGAGAGAGTGGGGAATAGAATGAGACACAGGGAAAAAGAAGAAATAGACAGCCGCGAAAGGCGAATGCAGATAGCACGGCAGGCAGAATTCAGAGAAATGATTCTCCGACCAATACCAGACACCTGGTCAGCCAGGATGCCGGCGTACTGCTATACGGCGCTGTGTCCGGATGCGGAGCTGAGAGAATCGCCAAAACGGCAAAAAGGAGAAGAACATGGACAAGAAAAAAGCGGAAGAAGCTATGGCAAAATTGAAAATAGCAATACGTATCAAAAAGGAAGAGATAAAGAATAATAAAATATTATTCCCCAGACATGATAATTCGAGATTAGAAGAAGACATTGAGACCTACGAAACAGCGATTGCGGCACTGGAAAAAGAAATCATCCGTTCCCACATGGATGACCATGGCGGCAAAGCTAACGAGATGGCAGGCTGGATTCCAGTAGAAGAAAGACTTCCCGATGATTTAACAAATCCAATAACACGTGATGCATATGTTTATCCGGTTACGGTGGACTTGGGAGACGTTACAGATATACGATATTATTCGTTTTGGCGTGGACATTGGTATAACCAGGGGCCTGAAACAATGGATGATTTGGTTATTGCCTGGATGCTGCTTCCAGAACCGTACAAAAGAGAAAATATGGTTGAAAGACGGGAGAAAGAAATGAAAAATATTGAACGTATAAAAACAATGAGCGAAGAAGAATTGGTAGAGCTGTTTCATGAAATTCCATTCAATTGCGCTGACCAATGTCCGGATTTCGGGTATGGATGTCTGGAAACGTGTACGCATGATTGCGGTAGGGAATTCATACGGAACTGGCTGAATGCAGAGAATTGATATTTAGGAGGAAAACCATGGCAAAAGGGTTTATTTTGACTGATGTATCGGAAAGCTGCACAGAATGTAAGTTTGCAGGTTCCGACAATAAGAATTGGTATTGCAAATTAGACGGAAAAGACAATGATGACTATGTTTTGAGGAAAAAAAAGCCGGATGATTGCCCGATAAGAGAGCTTCCAGACTATATACATAGCGGAAATACGGCATATCAGAATGGCCATAATAAACTCTTGGAAAAAATATTAAGTGTGAATTGAAAGAAGGGGGGAAAGAAATGACAGAAGCGCAGAAGAGGGCATTGAACCTTAAGCAGGAAATAGAAGAGGCGTGTATTCGAAATAACCTTAATATGACAATCTATGACGGAATGATTGGATTTGTAGACCAGAGCCAGCGGAAAATAGTGATGGTTTGGAATCCGGAATACAAAAAAACGGGAGCAGAATGAAAAGGAGAGCGAGGTGTAAGAGTGAGCGACGTGAATAAAAATTCTCCTGTTGGAGGAGTTGATAGGAGAGAAGGCATTGATTACATATCATTACAAAATGCCGTTGAAACGCCGTTCTGGTTGGCAGTATGGGCAACAGAACCGGATAGGCGAATTAGCGTTGAAATGTCATATAGTGATTTGAAAATCATAACAGATTTGATTGATTTGGCAAGAAAAAGTAAGGAAAGTTAGGATTTGGTAGAGGATACAAGTGTGAATGAAGAACAAAGAAATGAAATTGCAGAATATCTATACAATGAAATTGATGATTGTGATAGTTGTCCGTTAGAAAAAATCTGTGACGAACACTGTAAGGATATGTGGGCGAAATTCCTTGCAAGTAAAAATATGGTAAATTAAGATTTGGAGGAGATGAATGATGAAAAAGGGAGTAAGTTGTGAAACAACATACGATGCGGCAGGAAACTGGATGCTTATAGTAAGAAAAGAGCGTGGAAAACTCACGATAGAAGACATACGAGAAGCTGCGCAAGAATGTGAAGAAGATTATTATGCGTTGATACTTAAATGCATGAGCGATGATACATCACAATACTGGGAGGATGACTTGCATGCTGACGTTGCGGAACTATACCGAGCGACAGATATGCTGAAGGCATTTGGAAGGGCTAAGGAGCTATAAACAAAATTAGGATTTGGAGGAATAAATGAGACAGCGCTGTAGAAACTGCATTTTCTTTGTACGGACTAGATATGGTCTGAGAGGTGGCATAAAAGGAAATTGCAGAATTAGAAGACCAAACGAAGAACGTAGAGGTAGTACAAATGCTTGCAGGATGTTTAAAGAAAATCACGAAAACTGACATTTAAAGGAGGGAAAACATGAAAAGACACAAAAAAGGAGAAATGCCGGAAATAACCAGAGAAATCTATAAGGGTGTAAAACGAATGGACCGGCAGCAGTTTGAAAGATTTTACGCAGACCTATATAAAAACGGCTACGAAGATGGCAAGGACAGCGTGCAGGGGATAGACGTAAATGAGGTGCTGGAAGTTATCGGAACCGTAAAAGGAATCGGACAGACCAGACTGCTTAGTATCGCAGAGGCCTTAGACAAAGCGTTCTGCAAGGAAGAAAGCAGCTTCTTGCAGACAATTGCAGAAAACAACGCTAAAAACGCCAAGTGAAAAGGAGAGAAAACAACATGAAAAAGTACATTGGAACCAAATTGGTAAAAGCAAAACCTATGACAAGGGGAGAATACAATACTTACAGAGGCTGGCGGATTCCAGAAAATGAAAATCCAAAAGATAAAGGATATCTAGTTGAATATTCTGATTATTATATTTCCTGGTCTCCGAAAGAAGTCTTCGAGAGAGCCTATATCGCTGTGGATGACAACAAAGAACTTCCATCCGGAGTGAGCATTGGGCCTAAAATGGTAGATGAATTCGTTGCCTACACAGATACCCAGACAATGGGAGACCGAACGACAGTGGTGCGCTGTGTACTTCGAAACGGATTCGAGATTGTGGAATCTAGTTCCTGTGTAGATCCGGAGAATTATTCAGAGGAAATGGGGCATGAAATCTGTATGGAGAAAATCAAGAATAAGATTTGGGAGCTACTAGGATTCTTGCTTCAGACGGCCTGGCACGGAATTGACTGAAAAAAATAAACGAAAAGCAGAGGGAGAAAACTATGAGCGGATAAACAGATAAGGGGGATAACATATGAGAGGACAAGCGATAAAAACAGAGATTATCAACAACGTCATTGTGGCAATGTCGAGATACATAACGGACAGTAATGTCCTGGGAATCCTGGAAAAAGTAATCAGAGAACAACTGGTAAGAGTAGAGGTGCAAGAAATCCCAACACTTCCGACACAGTGGCAGGATGAAGCATCCAAAAGGAATCAATATCTGATCCAGCTCTTCATTCTTCGCAAAAAGAACCTGGGCCGGAAGACAATGGAAGGTTACTTAAATACTGTGAAACGACTGATTGTCGAGCTTAATAATAAGCCATTAGATCAAGTGGACGCTATGGACATTGAATGGTATCTATCCCAATATGAGCAGAGGAAAGGACAGAACGGGGAAAAGATAGAAGCTTCCACCTATAACAACGAAAGAAGGTTTCTGTCGGCCTTCTTTGGCTGGATGAGAAAGATGAGAATCATTGAAGAAAATCCAGTGGAAAGTACAGAACCCAAAAAAGAACACCGGAAGCCGATTGATTACTACCAGCCGGAAGAAATCATAAGGCTGCGGGATGCCTGCAGAAACGTGAGAGAAAGGGCGATTATTGAAACATTCCGCTCCACTGGTGCCAGAGTAGGAGAGATTGCGGAAATCAAAATCGACCAAATAAACACGGAAACGGGAGAAATCTTAATCCAGGGAGAAAAAAGCGGCAGATATCGGATGATCTACTTAGACGATGATGCAAGACATTACTACAGAGCATACCTGGAGACCAGGACAGACGACAGCCCTTATATGTTTACACATTCCCGAAAACCCTACGGGAAAATGACAACCTGTGGATACAGAACCATAATTAAGGCCGTGGGGCAGAGGGCAGGGCTGACTTGCAGAGTATATCCCCACAAATCCAGAAAAACTCTGGGTATGCAGATGAAAGAAAAAGAGGTTGACTTGGGAATCATCCAGGAAATACTGGGCCATGCAAGCCCAGAGACCACAAGCTTATACTATGCTCAGTCAACCTCTAAAAAATTACGGGAGGTAAGGGAAAGACTATAATGCCACACTACAAAACTATCATATGCCCGTTCTATCAATTCCACAGCAAGCAGAAAGGACAGTGGAAATCAAGCATTACCTGCGAAAACATCAGAGACAACATGGGATTCGAGCTGAAAAATGCGATAAAATTCGAAAGTTCGCAAGAAATGGATGAGTACATGGAGATGTACTGTGCGAACCAAGATTATCAAGATTGCGAATACTGCAAAGTCATTCTAAGAAAATACGAGGGAAAGAAATGAAAACATTATCCAAAAAGTTAAAAGCAACTCAAAATAAACTGGAACAACTGAAAAAGGAACGAAACGCCCTGGAAAATATGTTAAAAAATAAAACAAAGGAACTAAAAAAGGCGGAAGCAAAAGTAAAAGCATCCACCGGTATGATATGTGCTCTGTCGAGTAAAATAGGCGACAGCTTCACTCTTACCGAAAACGACTTGAAAAATCCACCGGTATACGTATGCCGGATAACGGAAACAGGGGAAATGGAATTTAAGAAAAAAACACAAGAATGTTAAAAAAGGAGAGGTTGCGGCCTCTCCTTTTTAGGAATTAGCAATATTTGTACCAATAAAAACCTTCGTGAAGCATATCCAATTCGGCGCCAAGGAGGTCATCGGAACGTTTTGCCAGGGAATTCAGAGCGAATTCGTCCCAGCCCTTGCCAGCCAGAATCCGAGCGGCAATTTTCTGCTCTAGTTTTCCGGCGGCTATATCGGCCGACCGCTCGTCGATATAGTCCTCGTCATCTCGGAATTCATCGAAGAAGAATCCGTGGTCTTCGGCCTCTTCTTTGTCAGCTCTGTTTTCTTCCAGAACCGTTTCACGAGCTTTAATCTTACAAGTCTCGTAATATTCCTGGTCCTCTTCCGTGATGCTGTCTGAATGAATCATCATCCTGGCGTCACGGAAGGCTGATTCGAAAAGCTTGCAAAACAAGCTTTTCATTTTCTTTGGCGCATCTCCGTGCATCTGGCCAAAGATATCAGCCTTTAGCTCCTGGCAATCTCCGTCTTCCGGCAGCTCATCCAAAAGGTAGACTAAATCACTACGCAGTTCAGCAACTGCATAGCCGTCGGAATGCTTAACAACAATCATTCCTTCTACATCAATTGGGAGAATGGTGTATTCTCCCAAACTGTCGAGAAAATCCTCGACAATGTCGTGGTGTTCAACTTCAATATTTTTTCCATAATGAATATACATAATACTGCCTCCTTAGTATCTATTATAGATTTCTCCGCGGTTTCCGGCGTCGATAACATACACAATCAAATTTCCGTTATCCACTGTGTAAATAATTCTATAGTCTCCAACACGTAACCGTAACAGCCCTTTATTTTTATTTCCTTTTAGTTGCTTTATGTCTTCTCCTTCTGGTAGCTGGTAAATTGCCTTTAAAACCCGCTCTTTTTCTGGCTTCGGAAGTTTTGTAATAAATTTCTCGGCGCGCTTTTTGATATCTATTGTGTATTTCATAATTCGATTCCCTCACGCTTGGCCAGATCTTCAAGCGTTATAGTTTCATCTTTTTGGGGGTCTGGGTCATCTAAATATTCTTGATACAATTTTTCACAATACAAATCATCTTCCAAATCGTCGTCAAAAGCTACACCTTTTAAAAATGTCAGAATACTGTTTATTTTATATTCCGGCAATTTGTCTATGATTTGCTTTGCCTGTTCTCTTTCACTCATTGCTTACAACCTCTCTTTCTATTTTTTCTTCTACTGCTTGGATTATAAATTGCGTCATGCTCATATTGCGAGATTCCGCAACTGTTTTATATTTGTCTTTAAGCCCCTTCGGGACTCTAAGACGTATATCGTCGGTTTTTTCGGCCATGTATTTTATACTGGCCTTTTTTTGCGCTTCGGTATACATATGATTTTCCTCCTTTTATTGATAATATACCACAGAAACGATATGTCCGCTATATACAAAGTGTACAAAATATGTCCGCTATATTTGTGAATTTTACCCATTGATTATATGTCCGCTATATAATATAATAAAGCCATAAGATAAAGCAAACGAAAAAAACGGAGGAAAAAACATGGGCAAAATAATTCAATTTCCAGTAAACAGAATAAAGAAAGAGCACAGCAACGGTTACAACAACCTCGCTGCACTCTTCGAAATTGCCTCTACAGTAGAGGTATGCAACGAATATTTAGAAATGGCAGAAATGTTATTTTCTAAAAACGACATCTCCCAGGAAGAGCTGTATACGCTCCGCCGGATAGGGAGACAGAAACGCTTAGAACTGGCAAATCCAGAGCCAGAACCAATTAAGGTGGAAACACCAGGAACTTACACATATACCCCAGAAATGGGACAAAAACAGCCGGAAGGCTGCCAGATGGAAGCTGGGCTGTGTTACTACGGGAAGCATTACTGGGTAGACACCCCGCTAGAACTGAAAGGGAGGGGAATTACAGAACTGGAAGCACATTGGATAGAAGGGTGCAAGAAACAGGTAGAAAACTGGAAAAGCTATAGAGTAACAAAAAAAGCTTTCGAAAAATTAAAAGAGCAGTACACAATATCTATGGAGTGCTGCTTGGATTAATCAATACCGTCTTACCAAAAGGTAGGGCGGTATTTTTATGCTTTTTTGGGTGGGGGAAAAGAAAGAAGAATCCTGCCATAATAGATACAGAGGTATCAAGATGGACAGAACAGAACAAAAGAAAGAAGCAAAAAAATTATATCAGAAGGGCTGGAAACTAAAAGACATTGCCCAGAAAATAAACGTTCCACAAGGGACGGTAAGAAGATGGAAAGCAGAGGAAGAATGGGACGGCGAACAACCGAACAAAAAAAGCGAACGTTCGCCGAACACTCGAACAAAAAAAACGAACGCTCGGCAGAGAGCGCCAGACCCAAAGAACCGACCAGAACCGGAAGAGGATGGCGCGGCAGAGGAAACCAGCGAATTGTCAGACAAGCAAAGACTTTTCTGCCAATTGTATGTGCGTTCTTTCAATGCTACAACTGCATATCAGAAAGCCTACGCCTGCACACGCGCATCAGCTATGACCAATGGAAGTCGCTTGCTCAAAAATGATAAGGTAAAAGCAGAAATTGAACATCTGAAAAAGGAAAAGGTGTCCAGGATGCTTTTGAGCGAAAACGACGTCTTCGAAAAGATGGTGGAAATCGCATTCAGTGACATGACGGATTATGTCAGATTCGATAGGTCTGTAGTATTACTGAACGATTCGGATGAGGTGGACGGCAGTCTAATCAGCGAGATTAAGCAAAGTAAGGATGGAATTACCATAAAACTAGCGGACAAAATGAAGGCCTTGCTGTGGCTGGCTGATCATATGGATCTGGCAACGGAAGAGCAGCGGGCAAGAATCGACCTGTTAAAGAAACAGGCACAAAGCGATATAGAGGAAGAAGATACAGGAATACTTGTGCTAAAAACAGTATTGGAGGATGAAGATGACGAAAATTATATGGAAGCCGCAGGAGAAACAACAACAGATGATGGAACGGCCGGAGTATGAAGGTTTCTACGGAGGTGCTGCCGGTGGTGGAAAAACAGATTTTTTACTGGCAGAAGCATTAAGACAAGTACATATTCCTCACTATACGGCCATTATATTTCGAAAAACTTACCCACAGTTGTCAGAAATAATAGACCGCTCAAAATATTTGTATAAAGCGACTTTCCCGAAAGCAAAATACAACGAAAGCAAGCACGTATGGGTATTTCCGAGCGGGGCAAAAATCTATTTCGGAAACATGACCCGCGCGGCAGACAGAACAAATTACCAAGGAAAACACTATGATTTTATCGGATTTGACGAATTAACGCACTTCACTTGGGATGAGTACAGCTATCTATACTCTAGAAATCGTCCTTCTGGTCCAGGCACGAGAGTGTACAGACGGGCAACCGGAAACCCTGGAGGGATTGGCCATGGATGGGTCAAGCAATACTTTGTAAAAGCGGCCCAGCCCATGACACCCGTCAAAACAGAAGTGAAGATACTGGGTCCAGACAGAAAACCTATCATAGTATCACGAAAAAAGATATTTGTACCGTCTACCGTTTTCGATAACAAGGAACTTTTGAAAAACGACCCAGGCTACCTCGGAAACTTGGCGATGATGGGAGAACGGGAGAGAGATGCTCTTTTGTATGGGGACTGGGACAGCTTCACAGGACAAGTTTTCGAGGAATGGAGAGACGACCCAGAAGGCTACCAGAACCAGAGATTTTCTCATGTGATTGACGATTTTTACATTCCGGAAACATGGGATATTTACCGCGGTTTTGACTTCGGTTACGCGAAGCCGTTTTCAGTCGGCTGGTATGCCATAGATCACGATGGCCGGATGTACCGGATTCGCGAGTGGTACGGATGTACCAAGACCCCGAACACGGGAATTAAATTGACCCCGCAGCAGATAGCAAAAGGGATTCTGGAAATAGAAAAGAGCGACCCTAATCTTATTGGACGTGATGTGATTGGAATCGCTGACCCATCTATCTATGACCGCTCACGAGGGGAATCAATTGGAGAAATGATGGAAAAGTGCGGCGTATATTTTCAACCGGCAGATAATACAAGATTAGCTGGAAAAATGCAATATCATTACAGATTGGCATTTGACGAAGAAGGCCTGCCAATGTTCTATGTATTCAAAAGCTGCAAGGAGTTTATCAGGACAATACCGTCACTGGTATACGATGATGTGAAAGTGGAGGATATCGACACGGACCAGGAAGATCACATATATGACGAAAGCCGCTATGTAATGATGCGACACCCACTTAACCCAAGAAAGAACGTTCTGAGCGTTCCAGAAGTAAGAGACGACCCACTGAACATGATAGAAAAACCGAAGCAAGATCGGTATTTCTACCGGATATAGGAGGAAAATGTGGATAACTTAGACCAAAATATAAAAGAAAGTGCAAGACTTCCCATTGGGAAGGAAGAGATAACAAGAGCCACCCAGATTTTACAGAAATACAAAGAAGGAAAAGCAAACCTGGAAAACCGGATTATCGAGAATGAGGAATACTGGAAACTGAATCACTGGGAGCAGATGCAACCAAGACACCTAAACCCGAATGACCCGCGTCCGGCGTCAGCCTGGCTGTTCAACTCGATCAACAATAAGCACGCGGATGCGATGGATAATTACCCAGAACCCAGCGTATTACCTCGTGAAATGTCGGACAAAGAAGCGGCGAAGAACCTTGGAGAAATCCTGCCCGTAGTATTGGAACGTTGCGACTATGAAAGCACGTATTCTTCCGGATGGTGGGATAAATTAAAGTTCGGGACGGCAGCGTATGGCGTGTTCTGGAATAATGACCTTATGAACGGCCTCGGAGATGTTGATATACGGCTGATTGATCTGCTGGAAATATTCTGGGAGCCAGGAATAAAAAACATAGAGGACAGTCGGAATCTGTTCGTACTGGAACTGATGGACAATGAATTACTGGAAGAACGCTATCCAGAAACCAGAGGGAAACTGGTAGGAGGAATCCTAAATACATCTCAGTATCATTATGATGACAGCATTGATACAAGCGAAAAAAGTACGGTAATAGACTGGTACTATAAGAAGGAGAATAGGGTTCACTACGTCAAATACGTGGACAATATTGTGCTGTACGCTTCGGAAAACGAACCGCATTATCAAAAGCGTGGATTCTATGATGACGGGCATTACCCGATTATATTCGACACACTTTTTGAAGAAAAAGGAACGCCGGCCGGATTTGGGTATATCGACATTATGAAAGATCCGCAGCGCTACATTGACTGCATGGACAGCTCTTTTTTAAAAAGTGCAGCTCAGCTTTCGAGACCTCGTTACTTCATAGATGCTTCTACTGGAATTAACGAGGAAGAGTTTATGGACCTCAAAAAAGACATTGTACACACAAAAGGAAGGATAGACGATACCCAGATTAGAAGAATAGAAATGCAGGAAATTCCGTCCAGCTACCTTCAGGTCAAACAAGACAAGATTGAGGAGCTGAAAGAAACATCCGGAAACCGAGATTTTTCCCAAGGAAGTACCGCTTCTGGCGTAACGGCGGCTTCAGCGATTGCGGCCCTTCAGGAGGCAGGGAGCAAAACCAGCAGAGACATGATAAAATCTGCATATCGAACATATAAAAAGGTGTGCGAAATGGCAATTGAACGGATTCGGCAGTTCTATGATGAGCCTAGATGCTTTCGAATTACTGGACCTAATAACACAGAAGAGTTTGTGACATTTGACAATTCGGCGCTGAAACCGCAGGGGGCTGCTCAGGAACTAGGGGTACAAATCCAGGCAAGAACCCCTATATTTGACATCAAGGTACGCGCACAGAAGGCAAGCCCGTTTTCTAGGGTTGCACAGAACGAACTGGCAAAGGAATTGTACGGAATGGGGGCTTTTAACCCAGAGAACGCCGATCAGGCGTATGCCTGCGTTGACATGATGGATTTTGAAGGAAAA
>ULYD01076046.1_pt1 | contig 16257 bp, 7 predicted proteins | sample 1961831 | NCBI WGS metagenome assembly ULYD01 (sample SAMEA4835854, study PRJEB28245) | human gut metagenome | biome: gut microbiome; material: fecal sample | place: Denmark | collected 2008 | reverse complement strand
GTTGATGGTCCAAGGTCAAGATCAAATCCCCTGTTTGGTGATTTTCTGTCAAGCGCTCGGTATCCCCTTCAAAATAAGTGGTCACCAAATGCTGACCTTGATCACCACAAGTCGTTACAGCAATCTTACGACCGTATTGGTCATAGTGCTCAATCATGACCACTTGCCCCTTATCATCTAACCACTCTAAGCGCTCGACGATGCGTTTATAGGAAGCAGCATGGTACACAATTCGAGCTTTTTCCTGACCATAGTAGGTCACTTTTCCCGAACTGTTATCCCCAGAAACTTCCCAGAAATCAGGCACTGGAACTTCATTAAAGTAGCGTCCGCGCTTCTCTCCTTTTGCTTGTCCTAAGAAATAGATAAAGGGAGATTCGACACCGTCTGGTAAGAAACCATTTGGCTCCAAAACAACGGTCGGGTGGTCAAAGCCAGACTCTTTCATGGAGTGGAGCAAGTCTTGGCTTTCACGAGAATAACTATCAAATACGTTCAGCATGTGTCACCTCTTCTATCAATTGTGCCCAAGCTTCTTCTACTCGGCTGGTCAAAAAGTCTTCTGCACGCGCATAAGATGCTTGACGCATGCTGGCTAGATCATCCTTTTTGTATAGCTGGATGATTTTCTCCGCAAAGGCAGAAGCAATCTGGTCGACCACTTGATCTGCTGAAGGCGGAATGAGATAGCCATTTTTACCTTCTGTGACAAAGGTTTGGTTGCCATAAGGAACATCAAAACCGATGATCGGAAGTCCAGAACCAATCGCCTCCATCAAGGTCAACCCAAAGCCTTCGCTGGTCGACGCGGACAGGTAAACCTCATAGTTCTTATAAATTTCCTCTAAATTGGCATGCCCTTTGAGGTGGATATAATCTGCTGCCCCCAATTCATCAATCAGAGAGCGCAACTTGCCTTCTTCTCCACCTTTTCCATAGATGTCAAAAGACAGTTCTGGCAATTCTTTTTTGGCGCGAACCACTGCTCGCACCAACCAGTCAATATGCTTTTCTGTCGCCAAACGAGAGGCAGTAATCATAGAAAATGGGGTGCGATTTTCGTTTTGTGGCAAGCTTGCAAGGCTTCCAACTGGAATGGTATAGATAGCCGGCTGATGGTTGGTGTATTTGGCAAACTGCTCGGCTAAGATTTCTTTTTGGCGGTCAGTCGCGACAATAAAGAAGTCTACCTTATCTGCATTGGTAAATTGGTACTCGTAGTAGTTATTCCACAGGATATACTGATCATCGACATTATTGGCGCTGAAGTGCTCGGCATGGACGACCACACCTAGACGCGCTTTTTGCGCTTCTTCAAAAATGGGCTGCCCGATATTGGTTTCCCGATCCAAAATCACCAAATCTTGTTTGGTCAATTGAAGGGTCTGCATGAAGTAGCGAATCAGTTCTTGGCGACCAACCAGATAACGATCTGGGAAACGATAGATTTCGCGGCCATCTGCCATCTGCATGCTGTAGGCAACCGTCCCGTCCTCATTGTAAAAACGGCGCTCAATCAAGTTGGCTTGGTTGTTCTTGGGAATGAAGTACTCCGTACAATAGCGGGCATAGGAGAAATAATCCTTTCTCACCAAGATCCCTCTAGACACATACTCGCAACGCTCTACATAAGGACTGTTTTCTGAGCGCAGGTAGCAGGTCAAAAAATTGTCCTGGTCTTCATAAAAGAAGCGCTTGATCTTGCCATCGACTTCTTCGCGCGTCGGTTTCCCGGCAAAACCTGCTAAGACCTGGTCAATGGTATAGGTCGTTGGTGCAATCTTAATATCTGTAAAATGGCTGTAGAGCCAGATGATTTCATCATTTTTAAAACCGATATTTTCTGTCAAATGCTGGATATTATCGGCTAGAATCATATCCATAAAAACAAATTTAGCTGGTTGATGGATATTGCGTAACAACTGGGCCCGGTAGGCCTGAGCGTACTCAACACCACTGCTGGCCCAACCGATTCCAAGGTTGATATTGTATACTGTCATAATGTCCTCTTTTATGGGAAATGCAAGACAATTTCCCCTTTTTTATTGATTTCTATTCGACTCAGTAAAAGATTGCGGACCATTTGTTCTTTGGCCGCCCCTTTCATTCGATCAAAGGATTGGTAGGCTTCTTGGAAAAATTCCACCAAAGGATTTTTCTGACTGGTGTATTGACCAGATAGAGCCATCCGCAATTGTTGCAGATAGTCGACCTGCTCGACCCAGTTTTCATCGATAGCTTTTAAGATGGCCATGCGCTGGAATTGGGCGATCACCTCATCGGTGCCTAAGACCTCATACTTGGCCTCTAACTCACTCTTCGCGATCTCCCATAAGAAATTCTCTTTGGTTTTTTTGCTACGGAAGGTTTGGTGGGCCTTTTCCGGATCCACTTGGTAGCTAACATTGTCTAAAATATAGCGATAAAAAGCTACAGGTTCCTTGTATTCTTTTTTGTGGGCTACGCTTGAAAAGACGGAACGAAGTGCTTTTTCAACGATATCATCCAAGCGTCCTTCTTGTTTGATCAAGCGGTCACGCTCTTCGTAGACGATGGCACGCTGAATGTTCATGCTTTCCGCAAATTCTAGCGTCATCCGACGACTAGCCTGACCAGAACTTTCACTAGCATTTTGAGCTCGTTCCACCAAGTTTCTATACTTGCGCTTAGTCAGAGCTTTGGCTGAACCAATCCGCTCATCCACATCATAGTCTTGATAGGTATCCTGGATCCAGTCTGGTCCCCAGTTTTTCATCAAATCGTCTTCTAAAGAGACAAAAAACTTGGTCAAACCGGGATCTCCTTGACGACCTGAACGCCCACGAATTTGAAGGTCAATCCGCTGGTTCATCATCCGCTCAGTTCCTACAACTACTAAACCACCTAACTCAGCGACTCCTGGTCCCAACTTGATATCGGTTCCCCGACCGGCCATTGAGGTCGCAACTGTCACCGCTCCTTTTTGACCTGATTCTTTAATGATCTGGGCCTCTCGGGGAGCATTGTTGGCATTAAGAAGATTGTGAGGAATCCCTTCGCGCAAAAGAAGATTCGAATAAAGAATCGACATTTCAACCGATCCGGCAAAGACCAGAATCGGATTACCCTTTTCATGGACTTTCTTCACATAATCCAGGGAAGCCACGATTTTTTCCGGCAAGGTCTGATAGATTTCATCCGGCAAATCCTTGCGGATCTTCTTGCGATTGGTTGGGATCTTGATCACTGACATGGCATAGGTATCAAGAAACTCTGCCTCAGCGACCTTCCCAGTCCCGGTCATGCCTCCCAACTTCCGAAACATCTTAAAGAGGTTTTGGTAAGTAATAGAAGCCATGGCCCGTGTTTCTTGGGTGAGCTTGAGGCCCTCTTTGGCTTCAATCGCCTGGTGGAGTCCTCCTTGCAAACGGGTCATTTCCATCAAGCGACCCGTCGCCTGGTCTAGTAAGACAATCTCCGGTTGCCCTTCGACATTGGGATGGATGACATAGTCCTTATCCTTAATAAAGTTTTTATTAGCCTGCAGGGCTAAGCTGATATGGCGGACCAAGTCACGGTATTGGGGATCATAGAGGTTGGGAATGGCTAAAAAGGCTTCTGCTGCATGAGCTCCTTTTCGAGTCAACCAAACGCGTTTCTTTTCTTCGTCAAACTTGAAGTCTTCCCCCTCTTTGAAGGTTTGGATCAAGGTGTCAATAATCCCATAAAGGTTGGACTGAACCCGAGGAGAACCAGAAATAATCAAGGGGGTCTGCGCACTATCTAGAAGCACCGAATCAATCTCATCGACAATAGCGTAATTGAAGTCTGCCAAAAATTGGCCATCTGCTGAAGCCGTCAAGTTCTCTGTTAGATAGTCAAAGCCCAGACTGGTATTGGTCGTATAGATGACGTCTGATTGGTAAATTTCGCGTTTGACTTCTGGATCTAATTCTTCGTCCTCTGACTGTTTCAAAGGAACGCCGACGGTCAAACCTAAAAAGCGATAGACCTGTCCCATCTCTTCTGCATCCCGAGTTGCCAGATAGGTATTAGTCGTAATGACCATAACCCCTTTTCCTTCTAGGGCATTGAGATAAACCGGCATGGTCGCTGTTAAGGTTTTTCCTTCACCGGTATTCATTTCAGCGACATTTCCCTGATGCAGAACAATCCCTCCCATGACTTGGACGTCATAGGGAAACATACCTAAGACCCGTTTATCGGCTTCCCGCGCAACCGCAAATGCTTCTGGCAAGAGATCATCCAAGGTTTCACCCTCTGCTAGACGTTCCCGAAATTCTGCAGTCTTCTCCTGCAGCTGACGATCCGTCAAGCGGGCCATATCATCCTTCCAGCTATTGACTTCTTTTAAGATTTTTTTGATGTTTCTTAATTTAACGTAATCCAATGTGATCCTCTTTTTTGCAGTGATGTTCGTCTAAGCGAGAACTTCTGCTCCCTCAGACGATATTGGTTGAATAGTGAAATAGTGGAAGGTAAACTCTTGCAAACCTGCACTGAGCAAGCGTACTTCGTAGGCGTAAGCTTGATCTGGATAGGTGAACTGCAAGCGACCTTCTGCGGTTACTCGACGGCCAACAAGCTCTCCAAAGCGATCTCTAAAGATAATTTCTACCATAACGGTATGAGGGGGAGTCGCTTCCATCGTGATAACCAATTCATAATCTTGCTCTCTTTTGAGCAGAGGCAGACTAGGAATTTGACGAGTTGCCCCAAAATTCGTCTGCGAATGCCAGGTTTTCAGTACTTGACCAGATGGCATGAGGGGGTTCTGAAATTGAACGCTTCCTTGGGCAGTTGCTTGAATCGTTGACCCCCAAAGATAATCTGCAAGAACGGTATCGCCCCAGTAGATTCGTCTGCTTTCATTTTCTTTTATTTTTATCATTGGTTTCTTCCAAAGTCTCTTTCCATGATTTCTTTGTACTGGGTCACAAACCACTCAATGATCGGACCACTCGCATCATTGTGTCGACCAGCGCGGCTAGTACTAATAATACGAACCGGTAATTCATATAAGGCTTCTAAAATATCTGGATAAGCCTGCTGGTCGTAGTCATCATCCCGCATATAGGCAAGGGCTAGAATGGTATCCTTAAAGTCCGCTTTTTCAAACCGGTCCCAGAAACGTTGATTGAGCTGGCCGATCCCTTCTTGTGATACTTGGCCGATGATCAACTGCATCATGTCTAGAGACGTTCCAAACTCATCTGGACGTTTAAATTTCAGATTGGCAGCGACATCCCCCAGGTTGACAATGGGTTTTCCAACCAAGATCGCATGAGGAGAATAAAGAGCACCATAGTAAAGGGCACCAAAGGTCCCCATGGACAACCCTGAGAAATTCATATCTTTTGGCTCAAAGCCGAGCAAGTCCAAGTGCTGATCAATAAAGGCTGTGATTTGATTTTCTAATTCTTCTGATCCCATATAAAAGGATCCACCTTCCAGTCTTGGGTCAGAAAAGAGAATAAAGGGACTACCCATCGCACGCAACATCCCAAACCCTTCAAATCCTTCGGCTGGACGATACCCAGAAAAGTAAATGTTTAAAGGGGGCTTCAGATCGCCCGGATGGAAATAAGCAAAAATCTCTTGGCGCTTGTGGTCCCGTAGCGTCTTAGCTCCTACGGTCATCTCTCCTAAAGGACCATGGGACAAGCGCTTATGTAAGGCTCCGATCGTAAGCGTTCCCTCTCCTTTTGCTTCTAGTGAGAAGGCTAGATAATAAGGTTCTGCTCCATCCAATTCTAGTGGTTGCTCCATCTCTTCTTCTGAAAAGACCGCATCTTTGACCCACTCTCCTAGAGCTCCATAGCGGTAAAATTGGATCCGCAGTTGTAGCTGACAGCTAGGATCTTTTTCGTATTCCAACCAAAAATTGATGGGGCGGCTAGCGTCATACACATAATTGTAAACCCACTGAGCAATCGGCGTAAACTCTTCCCCGTATGCTCCGTCAAGCTTGAGGAAATGTTGCCCCAAGACTGTTTGCTGACCAGCAAAATCAGGTCTCACCTGCAGATCACGAACTGTAAAGGCATCCCCGTATTGATTGTCGTATAAAAAGCGGTCTAAAACATAGAGAAATTGATGCTTGTTTGAGAAATTCCAGGGTCTCGCTTGTTTAAGCCTTAAGAGATGGGCTAATTCTTCAGAAGGGGCCTCTAGCTTACGGCTTTCGTCATAAAAAACGGTATAAGGTTGAAAATAAGTCAGGTCTTCTCCTAAAGCCAACAAATCTTCTGGATTCTCTAGGATCAAGGCTTTAAATTTAGAGATTTCCTCTTCTTCCATATAGTCTTTGAGCGATGGAAGAGCAGTGGCTTGAAAAAAGTGCCAGCCAAGTCCAGCAGGAAGCTCCACCTGATCCCGCCAACTGCTTGAGCCGATTTGGAGAATATGGGGTATCTGTAGTTTTTTATCCATGACGTTCTTTCATCCATCCTTCCCATTTCTCGATCAAGCGTTGACCGGTGTATTCTTGAATCTTTTCGATCGAGTAGACCAAGGCTTCATTCCAAGGCTTCAATTCCAATAAGAAGTGCGTGATTGCCTTTTCTAATTCCTTGTCTCCCTTTGATAAGACATAGCCGTTTTTCAAATGATCGACATATTCTGTCTGGACGCGGTTGACCTGAGGAATCCCCGCAGAGATCCCTGCAATCTGCGTATAGAGGTTGGGCTCCTCACTTAAATCGACAATTAAGCGAGTTTTTTCCAACTCTTGAATAATATCATTTTCATTTGAAAAATTCTTAACCACAAAACGGTAGTCCGGTGCGTCTTGTACAGACTCTTCATCAATGATTTGGTTTTCTCCAAGCCCTTCTGACTGACTTGGCGACTGAACAAGATGCAAGTCCTGCTCACTAGCAATCAATTCCTCGAGTTGCCCTTCTAATTCCTTCACCCGCTCCGGTGATCCATTGTAAAATGCAAAAACAACTTCAAATAAGGGATGTTGCGCTAAAATTTCCAGAACCTTCTTGAGTTGGCTCTTACTTGGAAGCTCGGCTTCGTTGACATAAAAGTAAATCTTGGATTCCTTGCGCTCCTGACTAGAGCCCAAACGGAGGCGGGAGTCAAAAGAGGTAATCCGGTGTGTCTTTTGAGCCAGGCTAGGGGAAAAGCCCCCAATCGCTTTTTTGGTTTTTTCACTATCTGTAATCAAGAGCTGGGCATCAATCATATCAAAATAGAGGGCAAAGTTTTCAGCAGATAAGGGCTGACGATCTCCATAGAAGGACAAGACTTTCTTGACACTACTTGCTGTATCTTGTAAAAAAGCCAAATTTGCTGGATGAGCTGCCAAAACCAACTGATCTCGTCCTGGAACCAAGGTTGCTAGCTGCTCCTTCATTTTTTCAGCGACAACGTCTCCCATATTGGCATAGCTTTCTTTTTTGAAGGCATGAAAGAAAGCTTCATTAACCATGACGGAGTGGTTCTCTTCGATCAACATCTCTCTCAAAACCCATTGCCCATCAAAACTCAGATACTCTTGGAAATAGGGTTTTCCCTCATTGTAGTAGATTCTACTAGAGATAAAGCCACGATCATCTAAGTACTCGATGTAGCTGATCTCGTCATTCTTATAACGGGTCAAAGAGAGAAGGTTTCCATCCACTCCCATATCAATTTTTGCTAGGTGGTGGCCCTTTCGAAATGCCATCACCAAAAAGGGAGTATAGGAAAAAGTGGTCTCACTCGGCCATTCGATGTCCTGAAGCTGAACTGGGCGCATCGCCAAACTAGACGGAACCTGTTGGATCTTATCAAAAATCGAAAGGACATCTGTCTCTAACAAATCTTGGCGGTGTAAAAAATAGCGCAGTTGTGGACTATATTGAGGCAACAATAAGATCCGATCCATTTCTGCTTCTTGAAAAATACGAACTTGATTAATGGTATCGTCAAATTCAATAGACTCTCGCATCCAGTACCAAGGGGTAGCTGTTTGCTGCCAGATGCGGTCCGTTCCATACCAGGCTGGTACAAAATAATACATGGTTACTCCTAGAATATTCTTGTATAACGTTGATTCACACGAAGGGCACGAATTTCTTCTCGGATATTGTAAATCATCCCGACAAACATGAGGAAGGTTCCTGGAATCATGGTCAAGCGCAAGAGATCCTTATCCCATAACAAGAGAGAAAAAGGAAGCGCCGTGAAGAGGATCAGATACAAGGTTCCAAAAACCGTCAAGCGTAGCACAATTTTATTGATATAGCGACGTGTATCTGCTCCAGGATAGACATGATCGATATACTCGGAAGCCTTCATCATCTTATCTGCAATTTCTTCTCCGTTCACATTAACAAAGGCGAAAGCAAAAGAGAGAAGGGCGATCATCAGAATGTAAAGAAGGATCCAAATCGGATCTCCCATCACCAAGTGTTTGGCTAAACGAGCAGCCCACTTAGCATTGGAATCCATAGACAAGATCAAGAGCATGGCATACTGAGGAATGGACACCAAGGTCATGGCGTACATAAAGGGCATCCCTCCTGCTGGGTTGAGCTTGATATCCAAAAAAGTATAACTTTTCAAGTTGTTGTGGATCCCTAATTTATTGACAGGAATCTGGTACTTGGAATATTCCACCAAGACTGCCACATAGACAAAAATCAAGATAAAAATCACGCCCAGAACATAAGCGATCTCTGGGATATTATTGACACTTGAAAGGGTCTGCATCACATCTTCTGGCAGGTACATAACCATCCCAGCCATCATGATCACAACAGAACTTCCAAGCCCCAAAGCGGCATTTAGATCTGAGAGCCAAACTAGAAAGAAGGCTCCGGCTACCATAATCATGGTATTGACCGCAATGACAAGTCCGGAGTTCAACCCTGTCTTCAAGGGGAGATACATGGCCACTGCCAAGGACTGGACAATGGCGAGTGCCAAGGTCACGTACATCTTTCGCCGCTCCACAATTTCCGAACTGGTTTTTTCGAGGTTAAAGCGTTTTGAAACGGTAAACATCCGCCACAAAATCATGGAAGACATCCACGGGGATAGACCGATCGAAAAGATCGACATTCCACGGAGGTTCCCCCCCATCACAGCACTTGAGAGCTGTAAACCGGTTGTCGTTCCCTCATTGAGTCTCAAGGCCTTTGATAAGTCAACAAAAGGCAAGGAAATTTTACTTCCCAAAACATAAATAAAGACGAAAAATATCGTCCAACAAAATCTCTTTCCTACTTCAGATCGTTTTAACATTTCTTTTAAACTTTCTCTTACTCATTTTGACTCTTCCACCTGGGGAATAGCCTTTTAATATGTGCCTTTAGAGCATTTTATCTCAACTTATTTTACCATAATTTGCGACGTTTCCAAACTCATTTGTCACTAATATTTGATAATATTTCAAATTCCCCATTTGGTACTGTATTCAACAAAAAATCCTTCAGATGTTTATCTAAAGGATTGTTCATTGAATGTTATTCATCCAAGGCCATGATGGTATCGACGAATAATTTTTTTGTAAAATAGCCATTGCGGATCAAATAAGAAGTATAGTGAGCTTTTTGGACCATTTGGGCATACGCTTCCTCTGTGCAGTTTTGAACCAAACGATTGGCTTCTTCAAGACTGGATGCTACAAAGCCAAGCCCTTTTTCTCGAATATAGCCTGCATTTGACAAATAGTCTGGCACCACTACTGGAAGACCTGCAGATAAGTAAGTCGATAATTTGTAGGAAATATTTTCTTTGTAGTAATCTCGCTCATCCTCGGGGTTCTCTGAATTTCCCCAGACCAGCCCAAAACCACCCTTAGAAAGCTCCAAAAGCAATTCTTGCTTGGTTCGCCAGCCTTCAATATGGACCTTGGAATAATCAACTCCTTCAACTGGTTCAGTATAGACATGAAGGGGTGTATCATATTTCCAGTCGATGATATGAGGGAAACGCGACGGATTCCCTGAGAAGATCAGTTTTTTCTCAAATTGCGGGGTATAGAGATCCAAACTGTGGGTCAAATCCCACAACTTTTGGACCACATATTTTTTCACTGTGAGCCCTTCTGAGACTAGACGATGGTACATTTGCTCTGACGGAACAACGACCAAATCACTCTGATTGTACATGTCGATATAGTTAGGCATCAGGTAATAATTGCTCTCAAACATGAGTGGTGGAACATCATGGATAAACATGACCAGCTTGGTTTGAAGGAGTTTTAACTTATCAACCAAACGGCGGTCCCACTCAATTCCATTCCAAGAAGGAGATTGAACGAAGACGATATCCCCAAAAGCAACGCCTGCTAAAATCCCATCCATTCGCGAGTTCAATTCGCTAGCTGGTTCATTGCTATGATCATAAAAGTAGATCCCTAGTTCATTAACCCCAAGTTCACGAACCACATTCATAATATCGTTTTGTGCCATCAGGGCAACACTTTTCGAAGATTGCCCAAATAAATTTGTAAAATGGATTTTCATCTCTTTCCTCTGACTCTTCTTTTTTAATCCCATATTTTCTGAAGATATGAGGGCAAACAGAGCTTTTCACAAAGTAACCTTTTTCATATCCCTCAACGAAAACTTCCTCATTCATTATAACATATTTCCCAACTTCTTAGACATTCTAGATCAATAAAAGACCGGTTCATTCCGGTCTTTTAAGATTTTATTTGCCATCTTTTTTCCGAATTCCTAAAAGGGCTAATCCAGACAGAAGAATGGAAGCTCCTGTAGCAAGAATATTAGATGAAGGATGGGCACCTGTCTCTGGAAGAGCAGGTCCGGAAGAGTGCGTCGCAGTTAGTGAGCTTGCATCTGATGGAGATTCTGAGTAAGAGGTGCCAAACGAAGACACGACAGACTCCGAAGAACTTGTCACAGCAGAGAAACTTGACGCATAAGACACACTGATCCATTCAGAAATTTCCTGCGATAAGGATTGACTCTCTGTCGATGATGCGCTTATAGAATCTGAAACACTCGTCAAAGGAAATTCAGATACTGGCATGGACGTTGAAGCCGATTCGCTTGAAGAAAGGAGTGAAGCTGATTGGCTATAGGAGTCAGATTTTGAAACAGATGTTGACGCTAGAGATTCTGAATAGGATGTCCATTGTGAAGCAGATAGACTCTCAGAAACGGATCGAGAGAACGATCCAGACTCTGAAACCTGCGATGCAGCTACGACATGAGAAGTTGAAGCTGATTCGCTTGTCGAAGCAGAAGCTTGAACTAATGAATCTAATTGACTTGCTGAGACTGATTCTTGTACCAGCGAGTCTGATTGGCTAGCTGAAACCGACGCTTGTACTAAGGAGTCGGATTGACTGGCCGAAACGGATGCTTGGGCCAACGAATTTGATTCACTTGCCGAAACGGATGCTTGGGCCAAGGAGTCAGATTGACTTGAAGAAACTGATTCTTGAACCAAGGATTCAGATTGACTTGCTGAAACGGATGCTTGAATCAGCGAGTCTGACTGACTGGCAGATACAGACTCCTGAACCAGGGAATCGGATTGACTGGCCGATACAGATGCTTGAGCCAACGAGTCTGATTGGCTGGCAGAAACTGATTCTTGTACCAGCGACTCTGATTGACTGGCTGAAATCGACCCTTGAACTAGCGAATCGGATTGACTCGCTGAAACGGAGTCCTGAATCAACGATTCGGACTGACTAGTAGAAACGGATGCTTGGGCCAAGGAGTCGGATTGAATTGTCGAAACGGATTCTTGTACTAACGAGTCTGATTGACTAGCTGAAATCGACTCTTGAACTAGTGATTCTGATTGGCTGGTCAATACAGATGCTTGAACCAACGAATCTGATTGGCTAGCAGATACTGAGACTTGAACCTGCGACTCTGATTGACTGGCCGATACAGACTCCCGAACCAATGATTCCGATTCACTCGCAGAAACTGACTCTCGCACCAACGATTCTGATTGACTCAATGATGTTGATTGCAAATCAGTCGATACTTGCGATTCCGACTGACTCATTGAATCAGAACGAGAAAAGGACATAGATTCTGTAATTTGAGACTTAGATTCGATATCAGAAGTAGATTGCGATTGACTTTCGGAAACTGATGCTTGAATCAAGGACTCAGATTGACTAGCTGAGACGGACGCTTGAACCAACGAGTCTGACTGACTAGCTGAAACGGATTCTTGAATCAACGAGTCTGATTGACTGGCAGAAACGGATTCTTGTACTAACGATTCGGATCGGCTAGCTGAAACAGATGCCTGAACCAAGGATTCTGATTGGCTAGATGATACAGATGACTGAATCAAGGAATCGGACTGACTCGCTGATACAGATTCCTGAATCAATGAATCTGATTGGCTGGCGGAAACTGAATCTTGGACCAGCGACTCTGACTGACTGGCGGAAACTGATGCTTGAATCAAGGACTCTGACTGGCTTGCTGAAACCGACGATTGAACCAACGAGTCTGATTGACTAGCAGAAACTGAGGCTTGAACCAAGGAGTCTGACTGACTGGCGGATACAGATTCTTTAACAAGCGAATCGGACTGACTGGCAGAAACTGATGCTTGAATCAACGACTCAGACTGGCTTGCTGAAACCGACGATTGAACTAACGAATCCGATTGACTTGCTGAAACCGACTCTTGGACTAGAGCCTCCGACTGACTAGTGGAGATCGATTCCTGAACCAACGAGTTGGATTCGCTTGTCGATACAGATTGTGACAAGGAAATCGAGGTTGAAACCTGTGAATCTGATTGACTGGCGGAGCTAGATGCTTGTGACAAGGAAACGGACTCACTGACCGAAACAGATTGAGAAGATGAAATGGATTCTGAAACTAGTGACTCTGAAGTTGAAATCGAGAAGTTTTGAGATTGTGAAGTAGATTCTGACGGTGTCATCTTCCGATAGTAATAATTCACACTCGTTAAGGGGTATGAATCTACTATTTTTTTGATCGTTTGTTTGAAGTTGGAAAAACCATCTGCTCCTTGAGGTGTTGCATCTTCTCCAACGACCATGGTCGTATTTTTATCGAGGTAGGCCGATTTTGGAAGTTCCGTGAATGGTTTTGGAACAGTATATTCTATTCCTGTTTTCTCATCAGTGTATGTAACTGTCTCCTTACTAGAGAACCAACCTGTAATATCCAACTCAAAATGTTGGTAATCTATTCGTCTTGGTGTAACATTCAGGAAATAATCCTTGTTTTTACTTTCAACTTTACGAGTTCCACCTAAATCTGAAAGGTTATCCGTACTATCTTGTTTAAATTCTTTTTCATAAACAAGTGTATATACATCGGTTACCTGAGTATTGCCTACATCACCACTACTAACATCATGGATTTTAGAAGGATCTAAAACATAGTAGCGAAGAGAATAATCACCATTTTGATTAAGGGTGACAATTTCACTTTTAATGAAATGCTCACGCGCATCCCCTAATAGTTCAACTCTTGATTTCCCATTCTTGCTATTATCGAACACCCCACTTTGACGATTTGGGAACACGGTGTGCGCTGGGACCTGTACATAACCAGGAAATTCGCGTGGATTGGAAGCTGTATAATGCTGGCCTTCCAATCCGTAGATTCTATACTCTAGTAAGGATCTTTCTTTCCCCGTTGGTTCATATTGCCCATTAAACCATCTACCATTCGGGTCCACTTCTCTATAGAAGGTCGATTGTTGTCCCATCATAGATGGAATTTTGATACTAGGATACGTCCTAATCAATTGCCCTTGATTCTCAGGCGTCATGACATCATAAATACTCCGGAATAAGAAAGCCTGTTCCGGAATAAAATTCGTCAGCATTCCAAAGGTCCCATTACCTGTAGAAGGTTCCGAATTAAAAACCTTGTTCCCAAGGGGAGCCTGACCAATTAGTACTTCTTTTGGTAATTGAATATCTTGGCCATATCCTTCTGGAGATACAGTTTGTGAAAAAATTTCAGCCCCATCTGATTTTCGGACAATGCGGAAATAAACATCCATTGCCTTATGCTTTTCCGGATCTATCTCACTGATATCAATCGACATAGTCGCATAGTAACCAAGTGACTCTCCTTGTTTATTCACAAAGTCCCAAATACCAAATGTATAACGATTGGTGTAGGGTTCACCTAAAAAATTTTTCAACTCTTCAGGCGAAAATCTTAAGAGATCTTTATCTAGATGAGGATCCTTAGCATATCCTGGTGTGTCAAGTGTAGGATCTTCTACACTCGCACCATTGGGATCTTCTGGGTTCGGGGTCATATCCAATACATCATCAGCCAAGTATGTTTCCTCAGCTAGAGAAGCCAACTGAGCAGAGATCGCAGGTTTCCCATCTACATTTGTATTTCCCACAAAACCTGCAGCTGTCAAGGTCGTCATCATCTCATCGACAGCTTTCTCCAAACGATCGCGCTGGTCAGCATAAGCTTGAGCACTGGCATTGGTGTGGATCAAGTTATTACTTGCAGTCACTTCGGCCTGCACTTTGTTAATGACCGCTTCGACAACTGATCGGCGATCGGTGTCCGTCATTTTAGATGCGTAATTCCCTGCAATTTCTTGAAGCAATTCAGCTTCAGAGGTATTTTGTTCTAAAACAGTAGCTTCTTCTAAACTAGTCGGCTCTTCAATACCTGCTTCTGACTCTAGAGCTTGAGCAGACTCGCTAAGTGCCGTTGATAATGCAGTTGATCCAACTTCGCTCAAGGACAAAGAAGTAGATTCACTGATCGAAGTAGATACACTCACAGATGTAGAAAGGCTAGTTGATCCTGAAACAGAGCTGGATTCTGAAGGTTGGCTTGAAATTTTCGCTAAGACCACACTATCCACTTCTGCCAAGGTTTCCTCTTTTGTCTCAGAAACCGTTGGTGCAAGTGATGTTGCATCCTCCGCCTTAGCTGTCGTAGCAAGCACAGCACCACCAAAAACAGTCCCTACCGTAATCAAACCTTTTAAGAAGGCTTGGTTATGCTTTTGATTTTCTATTTGATCTTGCTGCACGTTGGCAATGATGGTCTCCTCCACTTGCCCACGCACCACGCGAAAGAGGCCTAGGGCAGCCGTTGATGCCCGAAGCCAATTTTTTCCTGATTTAATTAATTTGAAGCGTACGACACGATCTGTTTCACGAAAGTTTCCTTTTGAACGCTTAAATTGCATGATATTCCCCTTACATTGTAGTCATTATTAATTATACAGGAATACTACGTAGATTCAAGTAATTTGCTACAAAAAACTTCTATATTATTGTTTAATTTTCAAATTTTTTTGTAACACATTAAAAACACTTCATTCTACTAGTAAAAAAGTGAATCTCCTATGAGATTCACTCGAAAAAAATGATATTTCCTACTAGATCATTTCCCCTTCTTTTTACGTCGGATAAGTCCAGCAATTCCAGCTAACCCTGTAACAACCCCAAGAAGAGCTGATGTTACAGATCCTGTTTCGCCAGTATTTGGAAGCACTACAGACTGGCTGTGTTTTTGTGATCCACTTGCTGATTCTGATGCAGACAATGACTCTGAATGAGAAATTGATTGGCTCATTGAGTTAGAGTATGAACCGCTACCAGATGTTGATCCTGATTGTGATTGACTCACTGAAACTGAAGTACTTACTGATGTTGAAGTTGATTCAGGTGCAGAGGTACTCAATGATGCTGACTCAGATGCAGAGACTGATGTCGAAACTGAAACCGAAGTAGAGACTGACTGGCTTTCAGATACTGAACTGCTCAACGATGCTGACAATGATTCAGATGTCGAGATTGATTCAGACGTTGATGCTGATTCAGAGGCTGACGCTGACTCGGACGTAGAAACGGATTCAGATACAGAAACCGATTCGGACGTTGACACTGATTCTGATGTTGAAACCGATTCAGACACTGACACTGATTCTGATGCTGATACCGATTCAGACGTTGACACTGACTCAGATGCAGATGCTGATTCGGACGTAGACGCCGACTCTGATGTCGAAACTGAAACTGAAGTAGATGCCGATTCTGATGCAGACACTGACTCAGAGGTAGAAACTGATACTGACTCGGACGCAGATGCTGACTCAGAGGTAGAAACTGACTCGGACGTTGATGCTGATTCAGACGCTGAAACTGACTCAGAGGTTGAGACCGATTCAGAAGTTGAAACTGATTCAGACGTTGAGACTGACTCTGACGTCGAGACTGACTCTGACGTCGAGACCGATTCAGACGCTGAGACTGATTCGGATGTTGACACTGATTCAGATGTAGAT
>ULYD01042547.1_pt1 | contig 16317 bp, 10 predicted proteins | sample 1961831 | NCBI WGS metagenome assembly ULYD01 (sample SAMEA4835854, study PRJEB28245) | human gut metagenome | biome: gut microbiome; material: fecal sample | place: Denmark | collected 2008 | reverse complement strand
GCGTAGCGTGCCGCCCCGCAGGCGATCATCGCGGCGTCGCCGCGGTCGCCCGCGCCGTTCCAGATGTCGTCGCCCTCGGCGATGACCGAGCTGGGCAGCGGTTCGTATGCGGGGTTCATGAAGCGGGCGAAATGGCGGAACGAATTGAGCGCCGAGGCATTGCCCACCCCGTAACCCAGGAAGGGGAAGAAGGGGTTGACGTATTCGGCCTGGTCGTTGGCCCAGATGGCCGCATAGTAGGATTCGCCGCCGGGGGCGTGCATGTAGCCGCCCTTGGTCGCAACGATGCTCTCGGCAGCCCGCAGCTTGGCATAGCGGAATTGGGTGTCGATCACCGGGTCGGGGGTTTCGAGCACGAGGTTCGCGTCGATGCACTCCCTGACGAACGCCATCCGGGCGGCGAATTCGGCCGCCACGTCGGGGTGCAGGGGCTCTCCGCCGCCCGGGTAGGCCTGGAACACGGCGTCGAACGCGAGCGAGTCCCCCGCGGCAAGCGTAAAGGTACCGCTGCCCGCGATGTCGCCCCGCACGACATAGCTGCCCGTGACGCCCTTGGCCGGATCGGTCGTCACGACCTGCGAGAATTCGGGTACGGAAACCGTCAGCGGCTTCGCCCCGACGTTACGCAGCGTGTAGCGCTCGCACATGAGCGGCAGCGTGCGCGAAGGGAAGATCGTACGCGTCATCTCCACGACGGGCTCGGGTTTCATGTCCCGCGCCGAACCGACGTTCATCTTACCGACGCCCCAGCGGCTCCGCACCTCCAGCGCACCGTCGATGGCCACCTGCCCGACCCGTTCGTCCTGCAAGGCCAGGCCGTTGACGCCCAGTAGCGAAGGGATGTCCGCGGCCATGCGGTACATCAGGCTGGCGTGGGTGTTGTTAGGCAGGGTGCGCAGCAGGGGGAACACGAGCGAACGCTCCTGGCGGAACGCCCCGCGCGAGTCGACGCCCCAGCGGAGCACGAAGGCCATCCGCTCGCCGCTCATCTCGATGTGGTCGTCGTGCGGGATGTCGCTGCCGACCTTCCACACGATGCCCCGCCCGTCGGGGGCGATCTGCCAGCGTTGTCCGCATACGGCAACTGCGGACAGCATGAAAATGCAAGTCAGTAAGGTTCTTCGGGTCATAATTCGGTGTTTTGTGATTGAGAGCCCTAAAGATAGCAATTATTCGTCAATTCCTACGGCGTGAACCAGCCCGCAGCCGCGTTTGAGCCGCAGCCGGAGCGTATGCTCCCGCTGCCCGGCAAAACGGGTGTTCTGCAACTCGTAGAGCGGCAGCCAGCCATAGGCTTTCACGCCGCCGTATTCCGCCTCGACCAGACAGTTGCAATAGCGCACACCGAACTCCTGCTCGGGTTCGAAAATTCGCGCAACGGGAACCGTACAGCGTCCGCGGCGGTCGGTCGCGGCCCCGGCCTGCGGCTCGGCGGTCACCGTATAGGTGTACCATCGCACGGGATAGAACCGCACGACAGCCCCTTTGGCCGGGCTTGCGTCGGCATCCGCCACCTCGACCCGGATACGGTCGGGCAACACGCCCGCCACCAGGTCGTCGATGTCGACATTGCGGTCGGCGGCATGGTCGATCATGCGGACGGCATAGTCGCTCCAGAGCTCCTCGCCATAGGGATAATTCATGATGCACCGCACGCCGGAAAACGCCTGTCCGTTGACGGGGTTCTTGTCCGCGTCGACCTTCATGGCATAGATGTCGGGGACGCCCCGCGCATGGCCGAACTCGTGGATGATGCCGTCGATGGCGTTCTTCTCGAACGGGCTGTTGAAACGGTCGTTGTGCGTGCGCGAATGGTAGATGGCCTGGATCCCGTCGCCGTACCAGCCGCCGCCCGTCTCGCGGGGATCGGATTTGTAACCGTCCATCACCACCAGATAATCGTGGTCGGGATGGGGCTTGCGGATCTGGTCGGCCGACACGCCGTCGTAGATGTAGAAGGCGTCCCAGTCCACCACGAAATCGTAGACCGCACGCAGCTGCGCCCCGTAGTTGAAAGCACGATTGACGCGCCGGAACATATCTTCGGTCAGTTGCACGACCCGGTCGCGCCCGCCCAGCGAATCGACCGATTCGCGGTCGATGCCGACCTTGACGCGGAAGGTATAGACCGGTTGTGCGGCAGCGCGGAACGCGGCGGCCACGACCAGGGCCAGGAGGGCTGTTCGCAAGGTATTCATCGGCATCAGTTTCTAAGCGATTCCTCGATCAGGGCCAGTTCCCCGGGCGTATAGGTCGCCGCCACGACATCTTCGCCCGCGGCCTTCGAAACGTAGGAGAGGAAGAAGAGGAATTTGTCGTAGGGCGTCTCGAGCCCTTCCTGCCCCGAGTCGCCGAGCGCGTAGAGTTCGCGGAACGCCTTTTTGTAGACGTCCCACCCGTAACGCTCCTTGATGCGCAGGAAGGTGTAATGCAGGGCATCGCCGTTGTTCTTGGGGATGCCGGCGCCGATGGTTTCGTCGTAGAAAATCTTGTAGTAGTTGATTACGTCGGCACCCCGGTAGCAGATGTCGCGCTGCGACATCGTACCGTCGCACGCTTCGAGGGCATAGGACATGCGGAAATTGGCGAAAATCTCGTCGTTCCAGTTCCAGCGTCCCGTACCCGAAATGTTTCCCTGCGAGAAGACATGGCCGATCTCGTGGATGATGCCGAAGCCCCAGTCGCCGAACTCGACCGTGCGGTCGAGCAGCTTCGATACGGCGACGTGGCTGTTCCACAGGATCGGGTTGCCGGCCAGCGCCCAGTAACCGGGTTCGATGCCCGGCGTGTTGAGGATCATGATTTTGCGCCCGTCGAAGGGCACGTCACCCACCAGGTCGCGGTAAGCCTCGTACGTGCGGTCGAGCTTCGAGAGCCAGGCGTCGATGTCGGCATCGGAGACGGTCACCTTGTCGCGGTCGAGTTTCAGCACGATGTGTTCGCCCTCGCGGGTATAGAGGGCCTCTTCGGGCGCCGGTGTGACCTTCACGTTGTCGTACCACACCGTCCCCGAGGCTTTGCCTCCGTTGTAGGTGCCCCAGGGGAATCCCAGGCCGCAGCAGACGACGGCTTCGCCCTGCCGGTCGGGCACGAAATCCATATACACTTCCGTCCAGTCGTTGGTGCCGTAGGCGAACTCCGAGGCATTCCACGACTGTTCCAGCCCCTCGGGGTCGAGGTAGAGCACGGCGCCGCGGCCGTCCTGCACGCTGTCGCACTTCATCAGCGCACTCAGGCGGTAGAGCTTGCCGGGATGCAGCCCCGTAAGTTTGTGTTTGATGGCCAGGGCGGTCTTTTCGGCGCTGGCGATCTTCACGCATCCGCTGCCGTCGGCACCGCCTTCGGGCAGGTATTCGACCGTGCCGGGCACCTCCCCGGCATTATGGTTCCAGTAGCGCGCGAACCTTTCGGGCCGGTCGAAATTGTCGGAGAAGACCTTGACCTTCGAACCGAAGGCGCACAGGCACAGCACGCACGCCGCGATGGCGGCGAGTAGAAATACCACTCTCTTCATTTTTCGCATTGGGTATTAATTGCCGCCCGGCAGAGGCGACGCATCGCCCCGCGACGGGATACGGCGGTTATTATTGCAACTGTTTGCGGATCGAGGCCAGCTCGGCCTCGGTGAAATACTGCGTCTTGACATCCACGTCGCGCCCGATCAGCCGGGTAGCGTGCTTGGAAAGCAGCGAAAGCAGGTATTCGAACTTGTCGTATTTGCCCGAGGGCGCCCCGCCCGTGGTCGTCAGTTCGCGGAAAGCGGCCTTGAAGGGTTCCCAGCCGATGCCGCCCGGGCCGGCCAGGCGCCCGAGCATGTAATGGATGCCGTTGTCGTTGACCTGCGTGTAGACCGTATTGTCGTAATCCTTCTTGTACATGTCGAGGATCTCGCGCCCGGTGTAGACCCGTTCGTCCATCCAGACCTTGCCCTGGTTCTGTTCCAGGCCGTACTGCATCCGGAAATTGGCGAACATCTCGTCGTTCCAGTTCCAGCTCGAATTGCCCAGGTTGAAGACGTGCCCCAGTTCGTGCATCAGGCCGAAGCTCCAGGTGCCGTGCTGCGCCAGCTCCTCGAAGGTCGAGGTGACGGCCGAATAGTTGCTGCTCCACAGGATGGGATAGCCCGCCAGCGCCCAATAACCGCTTTCGAGCCCGCGCGACGAAAGGATCGCCAGCTTGCGCCCCTCGTGCGGGGTCGCCCCCACCAGGTCGGCATACGACTCGTACATCCTGTCCAGGTTGGCGATCCACTCGGTGATCTGCGACGCCGAGGCGTAGACCTGCGAGGGTTCGACGAAGAGGCGGATATGCTCGCCTTCCTGCATGAAAAGTTCGTCGGTGACCTTCACCACGCTCACGTTGTCGAAGTAGGCCGTGCCGGTCGAATAGCCGCCGTTGGTCGTCCCGCCGTAGCGGAACCCCAGCGCGCAGACGATCTCGGCAGTCCCGTCGTCCTGCGAAAGGAAGTCGAAATGGAGCGACGTCCAGTTCCTGAGGTTAGTGCCGTAGAGGAATTTCGAGGCGCCCCAGAACTGCTTCTGGGACATGTCGAACAGGATGGCGCCGCGCCCCTCGTCCTGCGGGATGTCCGAATACTTGACCTTGGCGTACATGCGGTACATCTGGTCGGGTTCCAGCCCCGTGAGCTTCTGTTTGATGCCCACGCCGCAACGGCCGTTCTCGGGGAACTGCTGGATTTTGATGCAGCGGCTGTCGTTGACGCCGGCACCCTCGACCACCTCGACCGTCACCTTGCCGCCGTTGTGGAAATCGACGCGCGTCCAGCCTTCGAGCCCCTTTTCGAAACCGCTGTTGACGACCTCGACGGCATTGGGATCCACGACGGGCGGCACGGGAGGTTCGGGCCCGGGCTCGCCGTCACCGTCGCCACCGCATGACCAAAGCGCCGCGGCCGACAGGACTACGCACAAAAAGAATCGCATTTTTTTCATAACCGGTATATTTAAAATTCAATCATTTTAGGGTTTTCAGCGCGGCGATCTGTGCCGGGGTAAAATAGGTTTCGAGCAAATCCTTCGCAGCGTAGCGCGATACGACGGAGAAGAAATAGTCGATCTTCTCCCATTTGGTCGCGCCGCACGACACGGCGGGATCGAGGCCGTACAGTTCGCGGAACGCCTTGCGGAAGGGCTCCCAGCCTTCGGTGTCGGCCATGCGCGTCATGACGTACATCAGGCCGTCGCCGTCGGAGGCGATACCCCGCGCCAGTGTCTCTTCATAGGACTTGCGGTACATGTCGGCGATTTGGGCCCCGGTATAAACCGTATTGTTCATGTAGACCTTATAGCCTGTCCTGCAGAGCGCATAGTACATCCGGAAGTTGGCGAAAAGTTCCTCGTTCCAGTTCCAGTCGCCGTTGCCGCTACCGTAAGACCCGGTCACGTAGTTCCCGGGCGCGAAGTTATGCCCCATCTCGTGCATGATGCCGAACACGGCATTGTCGTAGCGCACCACCTCGTCGAGCGTCGAGGCCACATAGTCGCGGTTCCACTCGATCGGGTATCCCGCATAGGCCCAGGCGTCGATCTGTTTCGAGAGGACGATCATCTTCCGCCCGCCGAACGGCACGAAAAAGTTGAACAGTTCGGTATAGGCGTCGTAGACCTTGTCCAGCTTGGCCAGCCAGCCGTCGATCACGGCGTCGGAAACGCGCACCAGCGCCTTGTCGAGGTATAACTCGAGGTGTTCGCTCGCCCGGTGGTACATCCCGTCGGGCGTGCGGAGCGCCACGTCGTCAAACCACACGCTGCCGCGCGAATCGCCCGCCCAGAACCCTAGGCGGCACCCGATGACGGCGGTCGTCTCTTCGGCGATGAACTGCACGCTGCGGCGCGTCCAGCCGTTGGTACCCACGAAGGGCGGCGAGCCGACCCAGACGCCCTGACCGAACAGGCAGATGTTACCGCCCCGGCCGCCCGTGACGCCCGAGGTGCGCACCATGGCCGAAAGTTCGTAGAGCTTGCCGGGCACCAGCCCCGAAACGGGCTGCGTCACCACGGCGTCGGTCGTATAATCCCCGTCGACACAGGCGATCCTAATGCCGGCCGAACCGTTGTAACCGCCCGTAGGCTCGTAGGAAAATACGGCGCGGTCGGTCTGCCAGGCGTGCGTCTTTTTCCACGCCCCGGAGGTGAAATCGACCTCCTGTTCGAAACCGGGGTCGGCGATCTCGACGACAAGCCGTTCGGGCTGTTCCGGCTCCCCGGGGATTTCGGGCTGCACGGGCGGCTCCGGGCCCGAAGGCTCCGTCCCGCCCTCCTTGCCGCAGGCAGGGCATGAGAGCGAAAGGAAAAGCAGCGCGAGCGCGGCGGCATGATATTTCAGGCGATACATAGGCGGAAATTTATCCCCCGGGAGCCGCCCGTACCCGGGCAGGGGATCCCTGCCCGGATGATGCGGCACCGCACGGGGCGGTTCAAAAATCAGAACTCGGCGACGGTAAGCGGGCTTTCGAGGTAGCACTGGATGGTCTGGCGCTTGTCCTGGTTCTTGTCGTCGTCGTTCCAGTAGTACTGGAAATCGAAGAAGACGGTTCCGGTCTCCATGTCGAAATGGCTGCCGTAATCCATGGTCTGCGCCACCTGCTGTGCCTCGCTGTAACCGCTGGTCACCTTCGAGAATACGTGCACGACGCGCTTGTTCGGATCGCCGCCATAGACTTCGTCCCAGGCGACATACCAATGGTAACCGGTCGACCAGCTGTAATAGCAGTTCACATAGGGATAAGCCTTCCCGTCGACCGCCGTGTCGCTGGGTTTGGTGGTAGCCTTCATCCAGTTGCTGTTGCTCCAGCCGGACGTGGCGGTTTTCTGCAAATCGTCGCTGGAATTGCGGTTGCTCCACGAACCGTAGAGCGTACGCTTCAGACGGACGTACACGACCTCGTCGCTCATTATGACGCTGCCCTGCGGCAGTTTGGACTCATCCAGTACGAACGGCAGGACGTACTCCTTGCCGTCGTCGAAGGCGATGCCGGCCATGTCCACACTCACCGTGGCCGTAGCCCTGACCGTCCCGGCCGTCATCGCGGCATTCGTGACGGTGACCCTGGAGGCGTCGAGCGCTTCGTATGCCTTGCCTTTCGAAGCGTTGTAGTCGGCGACCTTCGAGGGATCGTAGGTGAACTCCACGGGCACGTCGTCGGCCAGCGCACCGTTCAGCGCCACGTCGAGGCTGATCGGATGGGCAAGGCGCGTGGCAGCCTCGTAGCGGTCGGTATTGTTCACCGTGAACTGGATCTCCTGGATGGTGACCTTCACGTAATACATATTGTCCTGCGTGACCGTATAGTCGTTGGCGGCCAGCTTCAGGGGCAGCAGATAGACATGGTCGGGGTCGAGTGCCGAAGCGTCGACCGTGATGCCGTAGAGCAGCGTGAGCGCCTCGGCATCGAACGTCCCGGCATCGACCGAATAGCAATCCGCGGGCAGCAGCAGGCAGTCGGCCTGGTTGGCCGCGTTATAGGCGTCGACCATCTCCTGCGTGGCGGCGAAGGCCAGCTTCGAGGTTTGAAGCGTCGTGAAATTGGCGCGGCACGAAAGTTCCAGCCTGCGCGGCACGGGCACGCCCGAAATGAATGTCAGCTCCACCGGGTCGACCGGGGCATCCACCGTGACGGTGGGCTCGCTGAACGAGAACCGCACGAGGGCGCTCAGGGACTGCGAGGCCGAATTGACCGTTGTCCGGGGGACACAGGCGAAAGGTATCACGAAGTTCTCGGCCCGCCGGGGCGAACCGGCCGCAGCCACGATCGCCTGGGGTTTGAACTGGATCGAGAAGGTCGCCGTCTTGGCCTTCTCGGCGAAGGCGACGGACGTCACGCCGATCGTATAGCCCGAGGCCGGCATCGGCTCGAGCGAAGCGCCGTTGAGCTCGTTATATTCGTCGATCAGCGCCTCGTCGACGACGATGTCGAACTCGGCGGCCCGGCTCAGCCCCTCGGTACGGGCGAGCGTGACGGTATAGGCGTCATTCTGGTAGATGGAAACCGTCGGGACGGTCGTCATGCCCGAATCCTCGAGCGCCACGTCGGGCTGCACGACGATGGGGTCGTATTCCACGTCGCAGCCGGTGAAAGGCAGCGCCAGGGCCGCGAGCGCCAGTATCTTAAAAAACTGTTTCATAGCGAATTTTCCATTTTTAAGTTTAACATGTGTCCGGCTGCGGCCATCAATAGTAGGGCGCCTGCACCAGCTGCGTGTTGAGCATGACCTCCGACGACTTGATGGGCAGGAAGTAGTGCTGGATGTCGAAGCGCTTGTTGGCCACCTTGGTCAGGGTGAAGAACGCCGGGTCGGTGGCACTCGTACCGCGCGACATGTCCAGCCCGTATTCGTCGTGGTTGAACTCGCCGTCGGGGCCATGGGCCGTGAACCAGCGGCGCACGTCGAAATAGCGGTTGCACTCCCACGCCAGCTCGATCTTGCGCTCGTGGCGGATCATCTCGCGCATCTCGTCCTGCGAATAGGTGCCCTCATAGGCCGGGATGCCGGCACGGGTGCGGATTTCGTTGAGGTAATAGAGTGCTTCGTCCTGCCGGGAGGTACCGTAGTACTCGTTCAGGGCCTCGGCGTAATTGAGGTAGACCTCGCCCAGGCGGATGATGGGGAAAGGCACGTTGAGCATACGCGTCGCCTCGCTGGTCTGCTTGTTGCTGCGGTAATCCAGCGGGAGGTTCTTGCGCACGGAGAATCCCGAGGTGTTCTTGTCGCCCGGGGTGCTGCCGTTGCCGCTCAGCCCCGAGTACCAGAAATCGACTACGCCGTAACCGTCGGCATCCTGGTAGCTGTCGGTCTTGTTCTCATAGGCGTACGACAGGCGCTGGTTGGGGAAGTGAACCGAGGCATAGAACCGCGGCTCGCGGCCGACGAACATCCAGAACGTATTGGCGATGGTGCCGTCGCCGGCTTCGGACGAGAATTTTTTGGAGGCGAACCACTCTTCGAGCGGGCGGCTCGGGCTGCCGTCGGCCATGAAGAAATCGTTGATCATGCCGATGGCCAGCGAATAGCGGCCGTTCCAGCCGTACCAGCGCGCCGGCAGGGCGCACATGCCGTACCACTGCACCGAGTTGGGGTGCCCCCAGATGATCTCGGTATTCTTGCCGGCGCCCCAGGTGGTCGTCACGGCGCGGAGGTTATCCACGATCTCATCGAACGTAGCGTCAGCGGCCGGTTTGAGCAACTGGTATTCGGTCATGTCGATGACCGTCTTGGCGGCATCGGCGGCATCCTTCCACAGCTCCTTGTCATAGGTCTGGGGCATGAGCACTGTGCCGTCGTGATTCGTCCAGTTCTTGTAGGCCGAATTGCCGTTGAAGAGCGGGCTGGCGACCATCAGCAGCATGCGCGACTGAATGGCCCGGGCGGCACCGATGGTGGGGAGCCCCAGCGTGAATTTCTCGTCGCGGGCGGCGGGCATGCCGTTTTCACAGGCCCAGTCGATCTCGCCGTTGATCCAGCGGACGCATTCGCCGAGCGTGTTGCGCGCCTGCGAAGCCCCGATCTGGTCGGCCGAACGGCTGGTCTCCACGATGGGGATCGGGCCGTAGAGGCGCAGCAGCAGGTAGTGGTAATAGGCACGCATGAAGCGGGCTTCGGCACGCATCGTGCGGCGGTCGATCTCGCCCAGTTCGGCGCACTTGTCCACGTTTTCGAGGAACAGGTTGCAGTGGCGGATGGCCTGGTAGTAACGCACGAAGAAATAGAGGTTGTAGCCCGTATAGCCGTAGTAGTTGTCGGGGCTCATCTTCCCCTCGGCGATATTGCGCACGTGCGATTCGAGAATGTAGGCCGATTCGTCGGTGCACCAGAAATAGGGAATCTGGCCGCTGTAATGCATCTCCTGCACCATGAAATCGTCGCTGTAAATGCGGTTGTACCACTTGGTGGTCTCGATCTTGGACGAGAAGATCTTGTCCATCGAGTTCAGGTCTTCGGGATCCTGATCCAGATAGTTGGCGCAGCCGGTAAACAAAAGGAGCGACGCGAGCATTAAATATACGATATTCTTTTTCATTCTTTAGGCTGTATTAGAAGGTTAAATTCACACCGACGAAAACCTGGCGCTGCATGGGATAGGCATCGGCACCCGTCTCGGGATCCCAGTAGTCGGAGATAAATTTGCTGACCGTAAACAGGTTCACACCCGTGGCATAGATGCGCAGCGAGCTGCACCGGAGCTTGCTGGCCCAGGCCGAGGGCAGCGTATAGCCGATCTCGACATTCTTCAGGCGCAGGTAGCCGCTGTCGCGCTGCCACCAGGTCGAAGTCTTGTAGTTGTTGGCATCGGCGCCGTAGGAGAGGCGGGGCGAGAAGGCGTGCGGATCGGGGTTGTCCACCGTCCAGCGATCCTTGAACATGGTCATCACGTTACCCATGAACTTCGGGCCGCGGTCTGCCTGGAACGGGTAGAAATACCAGCCGCCGCTCAGGTAGGAGGAACGGTTGGTTCCGCCCTGGAAGAGGAACGAGAAGTCGAAGCCCTTGTAGTTGAGCGACGCACCGAAACCGTAGACGATCTCCGGCATCGCGGGGTTGCCGATCCACGTCATGTCGGCCTCGGTGATCTTGCCGTCGTCGTTGAGGTCTTCGTAGCGGATGTCGCCGGCACGCAACTGCTGCTTGTCCAGGCCGAACTGCGTATAGTAGTCGGGCATGTTGTCCAGCTCCTCCTGCGAGAAGAGGTGCATGGCACGGTAGCCCATGGTCAGTCCGTAACGCACGCCGCGCTGATCCTGCCACGGATAGGCATAGTACTTGCCGTCGTCGATCACCTTGTTGCGGGCAAAGGTGAAGTTTCCGCGGACGGAGACGGTGAGGTCTTTGCTGAAACGCTTGACGTATTCGGCCGAAACCTCGAAGCCGCGGTTCTCCATCAGACCCATGTTGGCGTAGTTGGTATAATCCTTGGGAAGCCCCGAAATCTCCGAGAACTGGGGTGCGAGGAAGATGTTTTCACGCCGCTCGTAGAAGAAGTCGGCATTGATTTTCAACTCGTTGAAAAACCCGGTTTCGATACCGACGTTGTATTTGGTCGACACCTCCCACGTCACGTCCTGATTGGCCATGCGACCTTCGCCGATACCGCCGGCCCCTTGGTCGAAGTTGACGCCGAGGTTACCGTAACCGTTGGCGCCGCTGTTGATCGTAGCCAGGTAGATGAAACGCGTACTGGGGATCTGGTCGTTGCCGACCTGCCCGACCGACGCACGGATCTTGAACCACGTCAGCACCTCGCTGTTGCGCAGGAAGCTCTCCTCGGAGGCCACCCAGCCGATAGCCACGGCGGGGAATACGCCCATGCGCTTGCCCTTGGCGAAGTTCTCCGAACCGTTGAAACCGATGTTGGCCTCGATCAGGTAACGCTTGTCGTAGGCATAGGTAAGACGGCCGGCAAGGCCGAGCGAACGGTTGGGCAGCGACTTGAGGTAATCGCTCGTAGCCTCCTGCAACCGGTAATCCTTGGCGAAGCCGAGCAGCAGGCCGCCGACCTCGTGCTTTTCGCCGAACGTCCGGCTGTAATTGATCGCCGCCTCGACGTACTGCGTACGGGAACCGTTGCCGGACTGTTTGTAATTCAGGTACTCCTGTTTCTGGTCGGCCTGCCACTCGGTGCGGATCAGTTCGCCGTCCTGGTCGCGGCCCGTGGCCTCGAAGAAGTTGATGTTGCGCGCACGCTCCTCCACCGAATAATTCACGGCGTCGTAGGCGTAGCTCACCTTGGCCGAAAGGCCCGGGGTGATGAACGAGAAATCCTGGTTGATCGTCAGGTTGGCGCGAAGCGTATTGCCGGTGGTCTTCTTCCAACCGCGCTGCGTGAGCATGTTATAGGGGTTGTTCAGGCCGTCGCGGCCGGCCAGTTCGCCGTCCTTGAAGCGGACGGGGAAAGCGTTCGGCGCCGCGTTGATGATGTCGCGGTAGATGGCAGCCGATCCCTCGACGGGCTCCATGTTCTCGGTCACGTTGCCCTGCACGCCGAGGTTCACCACCGTGGTCTTGGTGATGTCCATGTCGACGTTCGAGCGGAAGTTATAGCGTTTGTAGTTGACATTCTCGCCGTAACGGCCGATCTTGTCGCTCACCCACGAATATTTGCCGGGTTTGACGGCATACTGCCCCTCCTGGTTGTAGAAGGAGAGGGCCGTGAAGTAGCGGGCGAACTTGCCGCCGCCCGAGATGTTGGCGCTCACCTTCTCCGAAAGAGACACCTTTTTCATAAGGAGCTTCTGCCAGTCGACATCGGGATAGACCTCGGGGTCGGTCTGCATGCGCATGGCCTTGATCTCGTCGGCGCCGTATTTCAGTGCCGCCGAGGCATTCACGGCATCCACCGCCTCGTTGAACATTTCGGAGCGGGTAGCGGCGTCGACGAACGACAGGCGTTTGCTGGCGAACGAGAAACCCTGCTCGTAACGCAGGTCGATCCGGGCCGGGCCGTCGAAACCGCGGCGCGTGTTGACAAGGATAACGCCGTTGGCACCGCGTACGCCGTATACGGCCGTGGCGCTGGCGTCTTTCAGGACGCTGAACGACTCGATCTCCAGCGGGTCGACGTCGTTGAGAGGACGCTCGATACCGTCGACCAAGATCAGCGGATCGGGACTGCCCGTAAAGGTGGCGATACCGCGGATCCAGAACTGGGCGTCGTCCTTGCCGGGCTCGCCCGAGGTTTGCAACGCGACCACACCCGCCAGGTTACCGGCCAGCGTCTGGCTCAGCGACCGCACGGGGACGCGCAGCTCCTCGGGCCGGATCGTGGAGATGGCCCCCACGACCGATTCGCGTTTCTGGGTACCGTAGCCCACGGAGACGATTTCGACGCTCTCCATGCCGATGGCCTCGGGCTTGAGCGTGATCGTCACCGACCCGGCACCCTTCGACGCCACCTGTTGCGCCTCGTAGCCGACATACGATACCACGAGCGTGACGTTGCGGCCCGTATTCTTCAGGTTGAAGGTGCCGTCGACATTGGTCGCCGTGGCGATCGTGGTGCCTTTGACCATGACCGTCGCACCGATGACCGGCGCACCGGTCTCATCGAGCACACGTCCGGAGATGCCGGTGGCCTGCGCCCACAGCAACGACGCAGAGAACACGGCTGTCACAAGTAATAGTGCTTTCCGGGAAAAACGGTTAGTAGAAAAACTCATACACACTAATTTTAAGGTTAAAAAATAGGTTCGGTGGGTATCCCGGGGGAGGCCCCGCAGAAGGGCTGTCCCGCTGAAAACGAATTTAGGACGGGGCATCGGGATAAAAGTCCGCAGGGCACAACCAGGGGTCTGGAGTTACGATTTTTGCCTATTATGTACGATTTTATCCCGGATTTTTTTGCCGGATTCGCACGGGGCATGGTAAAAAAGGCTGCGGAAGGCATCCCGCCCGGGCGGAAGGAGGGATAAAAAAGCCGTACGGCGGAAATTCCGCCGCGCAGATATCCCCCGGGCAGTAGCGTATCACGGCATTTTATCCTATATTTGCCGTATGGACGAAAAATTAGTGTTCCGGCGCGCCCGCCCCGCCGACGCGGCGCGCATCATGGAGATCATCCGGCAGGCGCAGGCGCAGATGCGGGCACTGGGAAGCCTGCAATGGCAGGACGGCTATCCGGCAGCGGCCGATATCGGACACGACATCGCTTGCGGCTACGGATGGGTCTTCGAGAAACCGGAGGCGGAAAAGAGCCCCGAAGCGCGGGGAAGCGACGGCACGGGGGCTGCGGGTTTCCGTCCGGAAACGGCTGCCGCGCGGAAAATAACGGACACGGGGGAGGCCGGCGCAACGGGATCCGGCGCCGACGAAACGGCAGCGACGACGGAAGAGGCGACGGAAGCGACGGAAGAAACACGCAAAGCGCGGGAGATGCGGGAGACACAGGAGGCACTGGAGACGCAGGAGGCACTGGAGACGCGGGAGGCACTGGAGATGCGGGAGACGCAGGAGATGCGGGAGACACAGGAGACGCAGGCAGCAAAAGCGGCCGCGACCCAGGGCAACGTCGTCGCCTACGGCGCGGTGGTATTCGACGGGGAACCGGCCTACGACGCCATCGAAGGGGCCTGGCTCACCGACGGGGACTATGTCGTACTGCACCGCATGGCGGTGGCCGACGGCGAGAAAGGCCGCGGGGTGGCGACGGAGTTCATGCGGCGCGTCGAAGCGATGGCGTGCGGGCGCGGCACGGGCAGTATGCGCGTCGACACCAATTTCGACAACCGTTACATGCTGCGTATGCTCGGGCGGCTGGGGTTCGTCTATTGCGGGAAGGTACGCTACCGGAGCGGCGAACGGCTGGCATTCGAGAAAACCCTCGGGACATGAGGACATAAAATGAGGGAACCGGCCGCATGGCCGGTTCCCTCTTCAGGATGAGTGCGTCACTATGTCCTGAAACAACTCCCCAGGTGAAATATCATAATAATCACAAAGGTCAGCCAAGGTCGACAGCGTGATATCGGAACATCCGGCTTCTATCCGGCCGACATTCAGCCCGGTATCGAAACGCACGACTTCCTGAGTCAGGTTATGCCTTCGTCTGGCTTTCGCCAGCCTGTCAGCAACCTGCCCGACAAAAAAGTCATTTCGTCGCTGCCTTTTCATAGTGCAAATTACCGCATTTATACCCTGATTTATAACTACAAATAAGTAGTTGGCAGGATGATACCGCTTCCACTGAAGTCCTGAGACGGATAATCCGCCGATTTCAGCCCGAATGCACTATAATCGCATCGTCCCGGAATATCCTGCAAACGATGACCCGGCCTTCACCCGGTTATAATGAACCATAAAAACAGGCCGTGCGAGATAACGCAGCAACCTGCCGTACCTTTCGGAATCCCCACTTCATATACAAATATACACAATAAGCGACTATTTGCTCCCTGTGAAGGGGATTCAAAATCCGGTTATTCGGCACAATACACAAAAAAAAGCGGGCTGCACCTTGCAGTCCGCCTTGCCGGCACGGCAATTCCGCCCGGAAAAGGAGGTTATTCCTCCTCCTGGTAATAGACCTTGTAGAACTTGCCCTTTTCGTCCTCGCCCTGCTCCAGCAGGTTGCGGTTGCCGTGGACATAGATATGGAAATTGCGGTCGAGCTTGATGACGCTCTTATAGGCGCGCGCCTGTTTCCTGACGGCGGAATCGGAAATGGCGAACTCATCCTCGATGCGGATGTCGCGCTCCTGCTCGTACTCCTGTTTGTAGCGAGAGAAGCTCTCCATGACCTCGGGCTGGCGGATCACCTTTTCGGAAAAGTCGTCGAGCGAAAAATTGTCCTGCTCCCGGAAGTATTTCATCGTCTCGTTGAGCATCTCGGCCTGGTCGGCCTTCGACACGTCGAACTCCGAGGGAAGATGCCCGGTCACGTATTTCTTGCACATGGCCAGGACGTTGTGCGTGTTGTGGTAGTTGTCCTGCCGCGGGCGGACATGCAGGAAATCGTCGATCCAGTAACGCGCTTCCGCCCGGTTGGTGTTGTCCACGACGCAGACGGCGAAGCCTTCTTCACGCTCGGTATTGAACACGAGGCACCCTTTGTCCAGTTTGTCGACGTTGATTCCCTGGCAGGAGGAGATATGCAGCTGCCCGTCCTGCTCCCCGACCTCGAGGAACGTATCGCGGGTCTCGGACTTGAAAAGCCCGACGGCATCGACCGCCTCGCCCCCGAAACGGCAGCCGGTGAAATAGACGACGTAAAATTCGCCGCCCTTGATCTGCGGGTGTGTGCCCGTCTCGTAAAGGTGCCGGGCAAGGCCCACGGAGTTGTCGTAGAACGTCTCCCGGTCGTCGAACACCTTACAGACGAAATTGTAGACTTCGTTGCAGGCCAGGTCGGTTTCGTGGTGGAGGTTGTAGTACTCCTCGGATTTGAAACCTCCGGCGAAATAGGCGGTCAGGGTCTGCATCAGGCCGGTGTCGCCGACCTGACCGGACAATGCGGGGGCGACGAGCAGGGGCTCGTCCTTGGCCTTGTTCCCGACGATATGCACGGCCAGCGCCGCGATCCGGGTATCTTCCGTATATAACATGGCTGTGAACGGTTATTCGTAAAATGCGGGACAAAGGTGGCAAAATTTTCAGCCCCGGGCAAGGAATACGGCCGTTATTTCCCGTGGCAGGCCGTTTGCACTCCCGATAATTTGCCTATTTTTGCAGGACGACAAATACCTGAAACCATGGAAAACAGAATCACTTCGCTGTTCGGCATACGCTACCCCATCGTCGCGGGCGGCATGATCTGGTGCAGCGGCTGGCGGCTGGCCGCAGCCGTGAGCGAAGCAGGCGGGCTGGGGCT
>ULYD01009403.1_pt1 | contig 16485 bp, 14 predicted proteins | sample 1961831 | NCBI WGS metagenome assembly ULYD01 (sample SAMEA4835854, study PRJEB28245) | human gut metagenome | biome: gut microbiome; material: fecal sample | place: Denmark | collected 2008 | reverse complement strand
ACAGCTTGCAGCTGATCTGGCCGGGATGGGGCAGCTCGATCTCCTTGTAGTCCAGGGAGGTGAAGGTCACGTCATCGTTGATGCCGATGGTAAAGTTGTTCTTGGGAGTCTCCTGCTTCAGGTTGTCATACACGGCAATGATCTGACCGGGGGTGGTGTCCTTGGAGGAGAGGCCGTACCGGCCGCCCACCACGCGGATATCGCCGCGGCCAGCCTGATTCAGAGCGGTGACAACATCCAGATACACAGGCTCGCCCACGGAGCCGGTCTCCTTGTTGCGGTCCAGCACGGCGATCCGCTTGCAGGTGGCGGGGATGGCGGCGGCAAAGTGCTTCACGGAGAAGGGACGGAACAGATGAATCTGCACCATGCCCACCTTGCGGCCCTGAGCGTTCAGGTAGTCCACAGTCTCCTTCACGGTCTCGCTGGCGGAGCACATCACAACGATGACTTCCTCAGCGTCGGGCGCGCCGTAGTAGTTGAAGAGCTTGTAGTCACGGCCGGTGAGCTTGTTGATCTCGTCCATGTAGTGCTGGACGGTGTCGGGCAGGGCATTGGCCTTGACGTTGGCGCCTTCCTTGCACTGGAAGTAGATATCGGGGTTCACGTTGTTGCCCCGGTTGGTGGGATGCTCAGGGTTCAGGGACTGATGGCGGAAGGCCTGCAGGGCCTTCTGGTCCACCAGACCACGGAGATCCTCATAGTCCAGAGCCTCGATCCGCTGCATCTCGTGGGAGGTACGGAAGCCGTCAAAGCAGTGCATGAAGGCATACCGGCCGCTGATGGCGGACAGATGGGCCACGGCAGCCAGATCCATGGCCTCCTGAGGACAGGAGGACATCAGCATGGCGTAGCCGGTCATACGGCAGGTCATGAAGTCCGTATGGTCGCCGAAGATAGAGTGATGGTTGGAGGTCACCACGCGGGACGCGATGTGCATGACGCTGGGCAGGAACTGACCGCCCATGGCGTACATGGCGGGGATCATCAGCATCAGGCCCTGAGAGGAGGTGAAGGTGGTGGTCAGAGCACCGGCCTGCAAGGAACCGTGGCAGGTGCCGGCAGCACCGGCCTCAGACTGCATCTGGATCACGTCCACCGTGGAACCAAACAGGTTCTTCTTGCCCTTGGCGGACCACTCGTCCACCTTTTCCGCCATGGGGGAGGACGGGGTGATGGGGTAGATGGCCGCCACCTCGGTAAAGGCATACGCGCTGTACGCGGCTGCCGTGTTGCCGTCCATGACTACGTAATTTTTCTTCATACGCAAGATCCTTCCTATCTTTCTTATCTGAATATGCTGTTTTTACATATATAGGCACCATCCGCAGATGGTAACACATGAAGGTCAGAAAACCAGTCTGCAATTCTGAATACGGCAGCTCTCTTCGATCAACTGCCGTTTTTTCAGAAGCAGCTGGGTGATCTGCTGCTTTTTTTCATCGGTGTACCGGAACTTGGGGGTGGTTACACTGATAGCCGCCTTGACCTGACCGTTTTCAGCCAGCGGGACTGCCACGCAGCAGATCTCAGCGGTGGATTCCTCGCTTTCATAGGCGATCCCGGCGCTGCGGATGTCCTGAAGTGCCGCGATGAGGGTATCAAGATCCATAATGGAGTTTGGCGTGTAGGGGAAGAAGTGATATCCCGCGTAAAGCTGCCGGACCTCATCGTCCGTCAGGCCGGAGAGAAGCGCTTTGCCCAGGCCGGTGACATGAGCAGGAAGGTGGTGGCCCACATCGCTGATAATGGAGATGATGGCGTGGCCCTCCTCTTTTAAGAGGTAGTGCACGTCCTGCCCTACCAGCACACCCATCTGGCAGACTTCGTCTACTTGGGAGACGATGCTGCGCATTTCACTGCGGATAATGGACAGAGCGTTCTGGCCGCTGGCGTAGGACAGCCCCAATTCAAAGGTATGGGGACCGATCTTGTAGAGACTGCCGTCCGTCACAACGTAATTGGTGGCAGCCAGTGTTTTCAGAATGGGGGAAATGGTACCCTTTGGCAGGTCCAGAAGATTGGCGATCTCCGTCAGGCTCAGACCGCCGGAATTGGCGTCGATCAGCTCCAGAATCCGGAGGACCCGCAGGGTTGGATTGTGATATTCCATGAAGGTGGACTCCAATCTTTCAGAGCTGTGTTCCGTGAGGCGGTAGAGTGTGGCTGAAAAATTTTTACTGTTCGGATATATGAACATATAACGAATATCCGAAACTCTACTGGTAAAATAGCACAGATACCCGCCGTTGTCAAGGGGTTAACTATGGAATTTGAGATCAAAAATGCTGAATTTCAGCAAAAAACCGCGCAAGAGGTGAGAATTCGTTCCGACAGCGGAAACGGGGTGGATCAGCCGCAGGCGGTAACCGTTTCAGTGAAGGCAGAGGCCCTTCTGTATGCGGCTTTTGCCGTTCTGGTGGCGCTTATATATTTAATGGTGCAGCGCAGACCAGCGATCAGGTAATTTGGAGTTTTTTAAGACGCATAACAAAAAAACCGATGCAGCCCCGAAAGGGACCGCATCGGCTTGTGAGGATCGATATATGCGGATCAGTTTACTTGTGCAGCAGGGGAGAGAGGGGCTTGTAGATCAGGAAGCAGAGGACCACGTCCAGCATTCCCTTGAAGAAGGTGAAGGGCATATTGAAGATGGTCAGGCACTTGATGAGGCTGTCAGAGGAGGGGAGAATGGCCTGATACATGCCGATGATGGCGTCCAGAGGCAGACCGTAGCACACCACATAGGCGGGATACACCAGGAGGTAGTTGAAGGGTACAGACAGGACGGCCATCAGCGCGGCGCCGACAACAGCACCGATCAGAGCGCCCTTGCGGGACTTATTCCGGGAATAGATGTAACCGGCGGAGAAGGAGAACACGCTGCCCATCACGAAGTTAAACAGCTCGCCCACATAGGCGGAGGAGGTGCCGTGGAGCACGGAGAACAGCAGGTTCTTCAGGAAGGTGACCACGATGCCGTAGACAGGGCCGAGAGAGAAGGCGGCCAACAGCTCCGGCAGATCGGACACGTCCAGCTTTACGAAGGAGGGGATCAGAGCCGGGATGGGGAATTCAATGAACATCAGCAGGAAGGCCACGCCGGAGAGCATTGCGGAAATAGTCAGCTTGTGGGTGCGGCTCCGATTGGCCGCACGGGTGGAGGGGATCGCGTTGGCATTGGGTTCAGACATAAAAAATACACTCCTTTTTTCATTTGAAAACACCCTGGATGCTTTGACTTCTCCAAGGTGAACAAACGAAAAAGGAGTGCGCACAAAACGCACGGCTTTTCCGTACTCATCTTCTTCCATCCAGACTGTAACTGTTGGTCCCGGAGTTTCACCGAGTCAGCGGACACCGAAGTATCCGGTCGCGGACTTTACCGCCAGTGGGGAATCACACCCCGCCCTGAAGACAAAGATTCAGTTGTTTTCTTCGGGTGATAGTATACGACAGAAGAAACAAAAATGCAACCCCTAATTTTTGACTTTACAAAAAAGAACAGATGTTCTATAATAGAAGCGATACACTTGAGGAGGTGAGGAGATGCCTGCCAGACAGGAATCCTGCTGCTTTACCGGGCACAGACCCGCAAAGCTGCCGTGGGGCTACAATGAGAGAGACCCCCGCTGTGTTAGGTTGAAAGAGCGGATCGCCGATGCGGTGCTGCTGGCCTATCAGGAGGGGTACCGGCATTTTCTCTGCGGCATGGCCCAGGGCTGCGACCTTTATTTCTGTGAGGCGGTGCTGGCCCTGCGGGAGCGTTATCCGGAGGTCACTGTGGAGGCCGCCATTCCCTGTCCCACGCAGGCGGACGTCTGGCCGGAGGCGGAGCGGGATCGCTACCGGGAATTGGTTGCCCGGTGCGATATGGAGACCATGGTCTCCGACACCTATTCTTCCACCTGCATGCAGCGGCGGGACCGCTACATGGTGGATCACGCCATGCTGCTCATCGCCGCCTTTGACGGCACCGCCGGCGGGACCCGCTACACGGTGGAATACGCCTTGCGGCGGGGAATCGAGATCGTTGATGTGTCGATTCCCACGGAATAGATGTAAAATGAAATTGCTTTACTGCGTAGATGCCAGAAGGGGGAGAAGCTCCGAAAGAGCGTGGATGGTATAGCTCGGCCGGATATCCGCCCGGGGTTCCTTCCCGAGGAGGTTGAACCAGACAGTGCGCAGCCCGGCGTTCGATCCGCCCCGGATGTCGGAGGTCAGACTGTCGCCCACCATGACGGTTTCCTCTAACCGGAAGCCGGGAATGGCGGCGAAGCAGGCATCGAAGAACGCCTTAGAGGGCTTGTCGGCGCCCATTTCCTCCGAAATGAAAATGCCTTTGAAATAGGGGCGCAGTCCGGCGTCATCCAACCGGGGATTCTGGACGGCGGCAGCCCCGTTGGAGGCGAGGTACAGGTCATACCGGGAGGAGAGATCCTTCAAAAGCTGCTCCGCACCGGGCATAAAGTCATGCTGGCGGGAGAGCAGTACCTCATACCGCTCGCTGATGGCCTTGCCGCTGTGGTCAACGCCCAGTTCCCGGAATAACTGCTCAAAGCGCTGCACCAGAACCTCGTCCCGGGTGAGACGGCCTTCCTCCAGCAGCTCCCAGTGGGCGGTATTGATGATGTGGTAGCGGTCCAGAATGGCCTCCGTCGGCTCGATGCCTGCCTCCCGCAGCGTTTGGGAAAGAGCCTTGGCCTCTCCGGCGGTAAAATCCAAAATGGTGTCATCCAGATCCAAAAAGATATTCTTCAGCATGGCGGCTTCCCCTCCAACAGGTGAATTTCTGAGGCCAGTTTACCGGATTTCAACGGTTTTCGCAAGATTTTTTTCAAATGTTGCATTTGGTTGCGGCCCTGAAACCCTGCCGTGGTGGACTTGTCTGGCGCTTTTTGGTAAAATTGGGGCAGAAGCAAGGGAGGAATTGCCTATGAATTTTTCGGAAAAGCTGATTCGCCTGCGGAAGCGGGAGGGCATCAGCCAGGAGGAGCTGGCGTCATATTTGGAGGTTTCCCGGCAGGCGGTGTCCCGCTGGGAGCAGGGCACGGCTCTGCCCGACGCGGGGAACCTCCTAAAGCTACGGCAGCGCTTCGGCGTCAGCGTGGACTGGCTGCTGGAAGATAGCCAAGGCTGGGAAAACCTGACCGAAGGCACTCTGGTTGTCGGCGAAAAGCGAGAAGCCGTACCGGCACCGAAAGTGCGGAAAAGCGTGCTGCCATGGGCTATCCCGCTGGGGGTGTCCGGCTTCGGCTTGCTGCTGCTTGGAATTTTCTCGTCGGTATTTCCGGCGGAATATATGGTCGCGTCCACAGTGATCGCGGGAAATCAGGAGCCGGCGGATCGGATCTATCGCGGTCTGGCAGGCTTTTTGAAGTGCAACAACTTGGAGTGGCTGTTCCGGCTGTGTCTGGTCATCGCCATCGGTTCGCTGTTGGCGGGCCTGTGGCAAAAGGGCGTGATGAAGCGGTTTGAGGATGCTGTGGATCACAAGTTGGACGCGCTGGGGGAGAAGAATCGGGACGCATCCGCATAAGCATTGACTTCCGCCCCGTTTCCGCGTATCATAAAAAGGCTATGAACGAAAACGGAAGGGTTTGAAGAACGATGCTGTATATCATGCGCCACGGCAGGACCGTGTGGAATATGGAACACAAGCTGCAAGGGAAAACGGATGTGCCCCTCAGCGAGGCGGGACGGCCCGTGGTGGAGCAGGCCGCAGTTGCCTACCGGGATACGCACATTGATGTTTGTTACTGTTCGCCGCTGATCCGGGCCATGGAGACGGCGGAGATCGTGCTGCGGGGACGGGAGATCCCCATCATCACGGACGTCCGGCTGGAGGAGATGGGCTTCGGCATCTGCGAGGGCACAACGGACTTTCAGGATAACCCGGACAACCCCATCTACCCGCTGTTCGCTGCCCCGGAGACCTATCGAATCCCGGTGGAGGGCGGCGAGAGCCTGGAGGACCTGTATGCCCGGACGGGGGCATTTTTGAAAGAAGTGATCGAGCCGCAGCTGCGGCAGGGAAAGGACATCCTGATCGTGGGCCACGGTGCCATGAATGCGAGCATTGTGTGCCAGATCAAGGACATCCCCGTGAAGGACTTCTGGAGCGTGAAGATGAAAAACGCGGAGCTGGTGCGGCTACTTTGAGCGCCTCCCTGTGACCGCAGTTTGCCAGTACATGATGAAAAAGCCCGCCGCATGAATCATGCGGCGGGCCTTTTTTTGCGTATCGGTCGGTTAAGGGGTTGATAATCCGGCGTTTAGCTGTAAAGTGCATCTGCTTGCAAACGATTTATTTGCAAGGAAACAAACTGCTTGGCCGGGAGAATTACAGCAGATAGGCGTAGTCCTTCAGAACCGTCAGGATGAAGGTCTCCACGTCGGCGGGAAGCTGATTCTGCCCGTCCAGATCGGCCTCAAAGACCTTGCCGTCCAGCCGCACCAGGACCTTGCGGCCCTCCAGCGGCAGGAAGCCCTGATTCTCCGTGCTCTCGTCAAAGCCCTCGCGGGTCAGGAACAGGGTGAACTTGTTCCGGTAGGGAGCGGAATCATAGGGGCAGAACACGGCGCAGTTGCCGCACTCATTGCACATCCGGTCCACATGGAGGATCTCATGTCGGCCGTCCGGAAGCGTGATGACCACGTTGGCCCGGTTGGGGCACACGTCGGCGCAGACCTGACAGACGGTGTTGCAGTGCAGGCAGCGCTCGCCCTCGTACCCGGCCTTGGGCGGGCAGAGGATGCCCTTCCGGGCGATGGCCTCGTCACGGGCGGCGTGGGCGTCATCGGGGATGGCGACGCTGTGGACGCTGCCGATGACGGCATTGGCGAAATGCTGCGCATCGGCAATGCCCTCCACCACGGTGGCGGGGCCGCGCATGGCGTCGCCGCCCACAAAGACGTTTTCCAGATTCGTGCGGAATTCGGGGATGCCCTTGGCGTTGACCTCGATGCCGTTGGCGGTGAACAGGTCGCTGTCCACCCGCTCGCCCACGGCGGCGATCACCGTATCGCAGTTGATCTCAGTGAATTCCCCGGTGGGGACGGGGCTGCGGCGGCCCTTTTCGTCGGGATCGCCCAGCTTCATGACTTCACATTTCAACTTGCCGTTGGCCTGCTCTACGGGTGCCACCAGCTCCAGGAACCGGACGCCGTCCTCCACGGCCAGCTCCAGCTCCTCCGCGTCGGCGGGCATATACTTCTTCGTCCGGCGGTAGACCAGCGTGGAGGTCTTGGCCCCGGCACGGAGAGCAGCGCGGGCCGCGTCCATGGCGGTGTTGCCGCCGCCCACCACGGCCACATGGCCCAGAGAGACGTCCTTTCCGGCCTTCAGGTCACGGAGCCACTGGATCACCGGTACAACATTGCCGGAAATGTCCAGCTGACCGGCCTTGCCCGCGCCTACGGCGAAGAAGATGTGGGTGTAGCCCATGGCCTTCAGCTCGCTGACGGAGGGAGCGGGGGTGTTCAGCTTTACCTCAGCGCCGTAGGACGTCATGAGGGCGATGTCCTTTTCGATGGCCTCCTCACTGATGCGGAAGCCGGGGATCACCAGCCGGGGCACGCCGCCCAGCTTGTGGCTCTGCTCAAAAACGGTGACGGGGATACCGGCCCGGCCCAGGAAGTAGGCTGCGGCGATGCCGGTGGGGCCGCCGCCGATGATGGCGGCCTTGCGGCCGTCGGTGACAGGCTCCGGCTTTTTCAGAGAGGCCATCAGGTCATCATAGCCCTTCTCCGCCGCGATCAGTTTGGTAGCCCGGATCTGAACGGGATCGTCATAGTAGTTCCGGGTGCACTTGGTCTGGCAGCGGTGGGCGCAGATGGTGCCGGTGGTGAAGGGGAGGGCGTTCTTCTCCGTGATGAGGGCCAGCGCCTCAGAGTACTTTTCCTTGCGGCACAGCTCGATATACTCCGGAATATCCTGCCGGATGGGGCAGCCGCCCTCGCAGGGAGCGGTGAAGCAGTCCATCAGGGGCACCTTTTCCAGCAGTTTCCGCCGGGGCAGAGGTTTGATGTCCTTCAGATGGTACTTGTCCCGTCGGGCGGACAGGGCCAGTGCGTCGATGCCCAGTACATCCACACCGCCGAAGGGGGCGAAGTCCAGCTTGTCCAGAATTTCGCCGATCTGGGTGAAGCGCTGGTAGCCGCCGGGCTTCAGCTCCGTGGTGGCCATGGTGATGGGCCAGATGCCGCAGGCAAACAGCTTGTCGATGTTGAAGGCGTCGGCGCCGCCGGCGTAGGAAAGCCGCAGCTTGCCGCCGAATTCCCGGCTCAGCCGGGCGGCCATGGTGGTGGTCAGAGGGAAGAGGCTCTTGCCCGCCATGTACATCTCCTCGCTGGGCAGCTCTCCGGCCTTTACGTCCACGGGGAAGGTGTTGCTCAGTTTGAGACCAAATTCCAGACCCCGGTCCGTGGCCCGTTTTTCCAGACGGTGAAACATGGGGACGGCGTCCTTGTACTGCAGGTCCTCCTTGAAATGATGGTCGTCAAATGCGATATAGTCGTAGCCCATCTCGTCCAGAATGGAGCGGGCAGTCTCATAGCCCAGCAGAGTGGGGTTGCACTTGACGAAGGTGTGCAGCCCCTTTTCCTCAATGAGATAGGTGGCGATGCGCTCGATCTCCTCCGGCGGGCAGCCGTGGAGGGTGGAGAGGGTGACGGAGCGGGAAATCCGGGGGGAGATGGCGTCGATGGCGTCCTTCTCCGCCGGGAACAGCTCGTGGAGAACGGCGATGCACTCTTTGAAAATGGGCGTTTCAGCGGCGTTCATCATGCCGTTCAGGAAGGTGTCCACCTTCTCACCCTTGACGCCCTCCAGATCGTAGCCCACGGACATGTTGAACACAAAGCCGTTGGGATCGCCCAGGCCGTACAGCTTGGACATGATCTTGCAGGCGCACCACGCCTTCACGTATTCCTCAAAGGCCTGAGGGACGGTCAGCTCCGTGGACCACTCGCAGTTGTAGCACTCGTCCTCCGCCAGAATGCAGGGACGGTTGATGCAGGCGGCCAGCTCCGCGCCGTCCATCTTCTGAACGGTTTTCAGCTCGAAGAACCGGGCGCCGCCGAAGTAGCCAGCGACAATGTTCTGGGCCAGCTGGGTATTGGGACCAGCAGCGGGGCCGAAGGGCGTTTCGATGGTCTCTCCGAAAATGGGCAGGGTCTTGCCGTTGGGACGGAAGGGGCGATGGACGTCGAACACGGAACCCTCCCGGTCATGTTCCGCGACGATCCAGGTCATCAGCTGCCGGAAGGAAATGGGGGTCATTAACTCAGACATATTCACACCTCATTATGATGATAAGTTTTGTTTTAGTACGTTCTGTGGTTCAGATCGCCCCAGAGCTTCTTCGCGGCCTCCAGAATGTGGGCGTTTTCCGCCTCCTCGTCGATGCCCACCAGCTGACGATCCAGCATGAGTGTCTTACCGGCGGCGATGGTGGTCTGGCACTGGCGGCCCGTCATGCCAAAGATCATGTGGCCGTCAATATTCTCGTCGGAGAAGGGGGTGTAGGGCTTGTAGTCCATGACGATGATGTCCGCCGCGGCCCCGGCCTTCAAAACGCCCAGCGTGTCGGGGAAGTACTTCTCGCCGATCTTGGCGTTGTTCTTGAAGAGCATATCCGTGACCTCGCACCAGCCGACGTTGGGCAGGCAGTTCTGGCTCCGCTGGGAGCAGAGGGCCACCTTGAGGGATTCCAGCATATCGTTGGTGTAGGCGTCGGTGCCCATGCCCAGCAGGATGCCCCGCTTGTAGAGCTGGATCACCGGGCAGATGCCGATGGCGTTGCCCATGTTGGATTCCGGATTGTTCACCACCATGGTGCCGGTCTCCTTGATAATCTCCATTTCGGCAGTGTTCACGTGGATGCAGTGGCCCAGAATGGTCTTGGGACCGAGAATGCCGTGATCCTGCAAGCGCTGGACGGGGCGGCGGCCATAGTTCTGCAGGCTGTCGTACACATCGTTCATGCCCTCGGAGACGTGGATATGGTAGCCGGTGCGGCCGTTGTTGGCTGCGGCCATGCGGTCAAAGGTCTTGTCGGAAATGGTGAACAGCGCGTGGCCGCCGAACATGGCCGCCAGCATGGGATCCTTGTTCTTCTCGCATTCCGTGATGAAGTCGGCGTTTTCCTGGATGGCCTGCAAGCACTTTTCCTCGCCGTCCCGGTCGCTGACCTCGTAGCACAGGCAGGAGCGCAGGCCCAGACGCTTGCTTTCCTCCGCAATGGTGTGGAGGGTGCCGGGGATCTCACCGTAGCTGGCGTGGTGGTCGAAGATGGTGGTCACGCCCTGCTTGATGGAGTCGATGTAGAGGGCGGTGGCGCTGGCCCGGGTGCCGTCCATCATCAGATGGCGGTCGATGGCCCACCAGGTGCCGTCCAGCACCTCATAAAAGTTGGTGGGGTTGTTGCCCGCGATGGACAGGCCACGGGCCAGGGCGGAGTAGATATGGGTGTGGGCGTTGATGAAGGCCGGCATGATGACGCCGCCCTTGGCGTCGATGATGTCCGCCTGCGGGTATTTGGCTCTCAGAGCGGCTTCCTCGCCGATCTCCACGATCTTCGTGCCCTCGTAGGCCACCGCGCCGTGTTCGTAGTAGCCCTGACCCTCCGGGTCGCGGGTGATGAGCCGTCCGTTGGTAACAAGTGTCATAATACGTCCCCCCTTGAGAAAATATTGGAAATTGGAAATTTGAAAATGATTTGCGAAAAAGGATAAAAGAAAAAGGCGCTCCGGTCTCCCGAAACACCTGCCGCGCAAAGGAGACAGGTGTCAGCCCGTGCGCATGGCACTCCGTTGCAGCTGTCTTGCTTTGCAGTTATGTACTTGTAACCCTATTGTAAAGGACAGCGGGGAAAAATGCAAGAAAAATCTGCGGCCTGGAGACAGAAAGTTGGATAGAGCAAATAAAAAATGGAAAAAAGCGGGAGCCATCGGCTCCCGCTTGAGACTGTCTTGATCTTGAAAAGAACAGATTTACTTGGTGCCGAAGATCCGGTCGCCGGCATCGCCCAGACCGGGGACAATGTAGCCCTTCTCATTCAGGTGATCGTCCAGAGCACCGGCATAGATATCCACGTCGGGGTGCTTCTCCTGCAGGAACTTGATGCCCTCGGGAGCGGCCACGAGGACCATGAGCTTGATGTGCTTGCAGCCCCGCTTCTTCATTTCGCCGATGGCCTCAGCAGCAGAACCGCCGGTAGCCAGCATGGGGTCCACGATCAGTACGTCACGCTCGGCAACGTCCTTGGGCATTTTGCAGAAGTAAGGATGGGGCTCCAGAGTCTCCTCGTCCCGGTACATACCGATATGGCCCACACGGGCGGCGGGAACCATCCGCAGCACGCCGTCCACCAGACCCAGACCGGCCCGGAGGATGGGGACAACTACGAACTTGCGGCCGGCCAGAGTGGGAGCATCCATCTCACAGATGGGGGTCTCAATGTGCTTGGTGGTCATGGGCAGATCGCGGGTGGCCTCATAGGTGATGAGCATACCGATCTCGCTGACCAGTTCCCGGAAATCCTTGACGCTGGTGTTCTTGTCCCGCATGATGGTCAGCTTGTGGGCCACCAGGGGATGATCCATAATGACTACTTTACCCATAATTCTGTTCTCCTCTATATCAAAAAAATGAAGACGTTATTGAATCGGCGCCGGTTTCTTTTTCAGGGGGTCCGCCTGCGGCGGCCGGAGGTAGAAAGCCTCCAGTTCCTGAGCGGAGACCAACTTGCCCTGTGCGGCTAACGCCTCTGCCTCCAGCGCCACGGACATGGCGTTCTGCATGATGAGGTGGGGGGGAGCCATACGGCAGGGGATGCCTTGCTCCGTAAAGCGGGCGTATACCAGATGCGCGCCGTCACCCACTAAGGTGATGGGCCGGGGATCGTTTCGGATCTCCTCCGCCAGCTCGTCAAGAGAGACGGCCCGATCCGGGGTCAGCCGGGTGAGGACGCCGTTTTCCGCAGAGAAGTTGGCGTTATAGACCTGATTGCGGCGGGCGTCCATGGCGCAGACGATCAGCCCGTCGGCAAAGGCCGCGTTCCGGGCCATAGCGGCCAGCGTGGACACACCAACGGCGGGCTTGTCCACGGAAAAGGCAAGGCCCTTGGCGGCGGAAACGCCGATGCGGATGCCCGTAAAGGAGCCGGGGCCGACGGCCACGGCAATGGCGTCCATGTCGGACAGCTTCAAGTCCGTATTTTTCAGGATGTGCTCCACAATGGGCATCAAAGTGCGGCTGTGGGTCAGACCGGTATCCTGATAGCCGGAGGCCAAAATGCGTCCGTTTTCGGATACGGCGGCGGATACCGCCTTGGCGGAGGTCTCCAGGGCTAAAATTTTCATGGAAGCTCCACTCCTTCTATGGTAATGCTGCGGGCGGTGTCCCCCTCCCGGGCGATGCGGACCCAGACGGTGTCCTCCGGCAGAGCGTCCATCACGTTTTCGCTCCATTCCACGGCGCAGACACCGCCGCGGGAGAGATAATCCTCCCAGCCGATGTCGAACAGGTCATCGGCGCTGTTCAGACGGTACATATCAAAGTGGAACAGAGGCAGCCGGCCGCCCTCGTACTCATTCACAATGGCAAAGGTGGGGCTGGTGACCCGGCCCTTGTAGCCAAGCCCCGCGGCAAGTCCCCGGGTGAAGGCAGTCTTGCCCATACCCAGATCCCCCAAATACGCCACCACCGCGCCGGGGTTCAGCACGGCGGCCAGACGGGCGCCGATGGCTTCCGTCTCCGCTTCGTTATGACTGTGAAATTCCATGGACACCCTCCCTTGCTGCACGTAATCCATCACATTATAGCACGTCCGACAGAAAATGTAAAAACAAAATTCAACAAGTTTACAGGCCCCTTTTTGTGTGGTATACTATCAGCGTGTCGAAAAAGTTTTTTCGCCCCGCTGAGCAAGTTTCCAGAACTTTATAAAAGTTCTGAAAACTTAGAATTTTAATGGCACGAGACACCCTTCTTGGGTTTCCCGCGCACACCCTTCACCCGCAAGGGGTATGCAGCATCCGTAAAGCGGCACAGCCGCTAACGGCTGCCCTACCTTACCGTTGCGGAGGATTTACCACTTTATTGACAGTCTCACTATGTAAGCAATTTTTTTCGGATGAAAGCAAGAGGCAGCTATGTTCAAGCGACTGAAAGAGACCATATTGGAGATCATCCAGCAGGCGGACCTGATTCTGCTGGGGCTTTGCTGCGCCGCGTCGGTGTTCGGCATCGCCATGATCTACAGCGCCACCCGGTACAACAACGATAACCGGAAGATCATCGTACAGACGGCGGCGCTGCTCATCGGCATCGTGGTGTATTTCGGCATTTCCATGATCGACCTGGAAATGCTCATTAAGCGGTGGAAGTGGATCGCGGCGCTCGATGTGCTGTTTATCCTGCTGCTGAAAACGCCCTTCGGCGTCAGCGACGATACCGGCAATACCGCATGGCTGAAATTTCCCTTTCTGCCGGTGAGCATCGGCCCGGCGGAGGTGGTGAAGATCACCTTCATCATCCTGCTGGCCTGGCAGCTCCAATGGCTCCGGGAGGAAAAACGGGATCTGAGATCCTTTTCCGCCGCCTTTTATGTGGGCGGTCATACGTTGGGGATAGCGGGACTGTACTTTGTTATTTCCGGCGATATGGGAAATGCGCTGATGTTCCTGCTGATCTTCGTGGTGATGTCCTTCGTGGCGGGCTTTGCCCTGCGGTGGTTCGCCCTGCTTTTCGGCGCGTCGGGGGCCGTCATCGGAGGCATCATAGCCTTTGATCTGGTACCGGATTCCAAAAAGTATATGCTCAACCGCTTCATCGTCCTGTTCGACCACAACTATGATGTGCAAGGTCAGGGCTGGCAGCAGACCCGGAGCCTGCTGACCATCGGCGGCGGAGGCTTCTGGGGACAGGGGTATCTCCACGGTACCCAGTCTCAGGCGGGGGTCGGCTCCGTTCCGGCCCGGCACACGGACCTGATTTTCGCCGTCATCGGTGAGGAACTGGGCTTCGTGGGAGCCACGCTGTCGATCTTGCTGCTGGTGGCCATCATCATCCGGGTACTGGTGGTGGGCCGGCGGGCTGCCCAGCCGTTCCACACCTACGTCTGCGTGGGCATCGCCTCTATGGTGATGTTTCAAATGATCATCAACATCGGTATGTGCCTGTTCATCATGCCGGTGATCGGCCTGACACTGCCGTTTTTCAGCTACGGCGGCTCGTCGGTGGTGACGCTGTTCGCCGCTATGGGCTTTGTCTCCGGCATCAAGAAGCGGACGGTGGTCCGCCGCCGTCCGGGACGGCCCTTAGGCTCCAACGCGGTATATTGACTGAAAACCGGGGCGCGTGGCGCTCCGGTTTTTTCCATCGGGCCCGTTCACATATTTTTCCGGCTCTTCGACAACACTACCTCTGTATCAATACGGTATATCCGAACTGACAGGAGGTTTTTATCATGAACATCCGCATGAAACGCGGCATGGCCTTGGCCCTGACGGCTTCGCTGCTGCTGGCAGGCAGCGCGCAGGCGTTATTCGGCCTCGGAAAGAGCAAGCCGGAGACAGTCTCTCCTGAAAACGGCCCCACGGCCCGGGACCTGGAGATCCGCACCTACCGGGGCATCCCCTATCTGGGGCAGTTGGAGGCTGCGGACCCTGACGGCGGGGAACTGACCTTTGCCATCGTCACCCAGCCCAAGAAGGGGACCGTGACGGTGGAGGGCGCCAATTTCACCTACACGCCCAAGGAGAACGCTGCCGGAGGGGACAGCTTCACCTATTCCGCCGCCAACAGCGCCGGGGCCGTGTCCCTGCCCGCCACCGTGACTGTGACCATCGAAAAGACCCGCTCCGGCGTTACCTACGCGGACACCGGCGAGGCCACCGCCACCGCCGCGCAGGATTTAGCGGAGCGGGGCGTATTCACCGGAGCGAAGATCGGAGATAAGTGGTATTTCGAGCCGGACCGGACCGTCAGCCGTGGAGAATTTCTGGCCATGGTGCTGGAGACCGCCGGTGCGGAGGTGACGGACGTCACCATGACCGGCTTCCGGGATGATGACGCCATCCCCACTTGGGCGAAAAGCTATGCCGCCGCCGGCGTGGCGGAGGGCATCCTGCGTGGAAAGCCCACGGAGGACGGGGCGGTATTCTCCTGCGAGGAGCCTATCTCCTTCAGCGAAGCCGCCACGGTGCTGAACCGGGTGCTGGATCTGGGGGACGTGGAGTTAGAGGTCTGGTTTGCGGACCGGGAGGCGGCGCCCTCCTGGGCGGCGCAGGCCGTGGGGAACATGGAAGCACTGAATGTCCTCAGCGTGGGCAGTTTCGGAAGTGACCGCCTGGAAACGGCAGTGACCCGTGCCGACGCGGCCCGGATGCTCTCAGCGGCGGGAACCCTGCTGAGAGGGGAGAAGGATACCGGCCTGCTGGGTCTGCTGAAAAAGTCCTGACCCCGCAAGAGCGAACGCACCCACAAAACGACGCAAGCAGCCTGCCCGTTCGGGCAGGCTGCTTGCGTCTGAACAGAACCGGGGGAAAAGTTCATATTGTATTCAGCGGGGGTTTGTGCTAAACTACTATAATTACAATAGACTAAAATAGTATCGTTATGTCCATCGCAAACTGCCATAAAAATAGAAAGGTTCTGATTTTCCATGAAAATCGTTGTTTTAGCCGGCGGCATCTCCACCGAGCGAACCGTCTCTCTGGTGTCCGGCACCGGCGTGTGCCAGGCGCTGCGCCGCAAGGGCCATCAGGCCATTCTGGTGGATATGTTTATGGGACTGGAAAATCCGCCCGCAGATCTGAACACGCTGTTTGACGCGCCGGATGGCCTGTGCCCGGATGTGAAGATCGAGGTGCAGGCCCCGGATCTGGATGCGGTCCGCCGCAGCCGTCCGGATCAAAGCCCCAGCCGTATCGGCCCTCATGTGCTGGATATCTGCCGACTGGCGGACATCGTGTTCCTGGGCCTTCACGGGCAGGACGGCGAGGACGGCCGCATCCAGGCAACGCTGGACCTGCTGGGTGTCCCCTATACCGGCGCGGGCTACTTAGGCTCCGCCATCGCCATGGATAAGATCGCCGCCAAGGAGATGATGGATGCCAACGGCATCCCCAATCCCAAGTGGCAGAAGCTGACCTATACCGAGGCGGAGATCCCCCAACTGGCGGAGACGCTGCCCATGCCCTGCGTGGTGAAGGCTCCCACTGGCGGGTCTTCTCTGGGCGTCTATCTGCCCAAGGATCGGGCAGAGCTGGCGGATGCCCTGCGGCAGGTCCGCAGCTTCTGCCATGAGGTGCTGGTGGAGCAGCGGATCTACGGCCGGGAGCTGACGGACGCCGTACTGGGCGAGCGGTATCTGCCCCCGGTGGAGACCTTCCCCAGCGTGGAGAACTTTGACTATGAGGCCAAGTATCAGGCCGGCGGCGCCAAGGAGATCTGCCCGGCGGAGCTGACGGAGG
>ULYD01016567.1_pt1 | contig 16566 bp, 11 predicted proteins | sample 1961831 | NCBI WGS metagenome assembly ULYD01 (sample SAMEA4835854, study PRJEB28245) | human gut metagenome | biome: gut microbiome; material: fecal sample | place: Denmark | collected 2008 | reverse complement strand
TCACGCGGTCGCCCACACGGGGATGTTCATTGTCCACTTCTTGACGGATGCGAAGACCCGAAGCGGAACTACCGACCTCGGACAGCGGCAAACGGTATTGCGCATACACCGCACCCCAAGCGGACGGACGGTCTTCCGCCTTTTCCACTTTCAACAAACCGGCACCTTTCGACAGCTCGCGGCCTTCCACCGTAGCCGTCACCGTACCCAAACCTGCCAACTTGCTTTCCGAAGATTTCAATACGGCCAGTTCTTCACCCTTCGGGCTTTCCAACCGAACCACATCATTCGAGCACAAAACCAAATCCCGTTTTTGCCCTTGCATCAAGGCATACACGGCGTCCATGCTGCTCGTGGTAGTCCCCCAGGCCTGCAAACGCTTCTGCGATAACAGCCAGCAGCACAGTCCCTCTTGCTCCTTTTCATCCGTGTTTTCTGGAGCAGACAATGCTTCCATCAACAATGTATGCACCGCAATCTTCCGGTCGGAACCCACAAAACCGTTCGACGGATATTCCAGATGCAGCCCTTCTACCCCGTCCACTAAATGTTCACGCAAAGAACGTACCAGTCCGGCGGCGGCATCAGCCTTGCCCATATAGCGCAATACGATGACGGCCTGAGCGGTTTCAGTAAGAGAAAGCCTGTCACTATCCCCCACCATCCGTCTTTTACCGTCAGCCTCTCTTTGTTTCACACAATCCAGAATACGGCTTTGCATATATCCCAAGTCCTTACGGACAGACGCATCAAACCAAGTCACATCGCTCAGGCTCGCCAAATAGAGGTAATCCAACCAATAGGAACCACCGTACGCATGGGCTTTATGCTCGCGCAGGCTTTCCTTATCCGTGATGATTTCTTCATGAGCCTTGCCCATCAAATACACCATCATCTTCTTCACGTCCACATACTGTGTCAAGAGGCTGTCTGTCTTTACGCCCGCCCCGCTCCGGAGCAACAGACGGGCCACACGTCCTGTCAGCCATGCGTTGCCGGACATCCCTTCGAACCAACCGAAGGATCCATCACCACGCTGCAACTTGCCCAAAGCCTCGGCAAACCGATGGCGCAAATCAGCCTGACGGTTAGCATCGAACAACTGTTGCAAAGCCGTCAACCGCTGTGTCTCCATCTCGGCATCGGCCACCCAAGGTGTTTCTTCCAGCACGATACCGGCCAGATCTTCCCCGGCAGACAAGGGACTTTTGAGCTCTTCACCCGCCTTGCGTTGCCAAAGTTCGACCGCCGTTTTCACCTGCGGATACCGTACGGCTAACGTAGAAGAAAGCGTGGAAGCATAATAGGCCGCGCCCAATGAGAGCACATCATCCGTCCGTGGCTCCAGCACGGAAGGCAGGGCCTGCACGGCATACCACAAGGGATTGGCCGTATATTCCACCGTCAAACGACGGTGCTCCGCCTCAGGATGGTTGTCTTGGAACAAACCGCCGAGCCGTATCACCGTATCCCCCTCGTGCGATACCACGAAAGGCTGCGTCTGCGTCAGCCATTCCTTGTCCTCCAAAATGGGGAGATAACGCTGTTCCCCGTCGGTATGCTCCCCGGCTTCGAAGATTATACGGCAAGCCGGTAAGGACACAGTGCCTGAAGGCGTGTAAGCAAAAGACACCACCGTATCCGATTCCGCCTCCATCTCCACCTTCACCGTCTCTTTCCAAAGGCTCTCGCCCGTAGCCGGGTCGAACACTTCCATCACGGCCTTGCCTTCCAACGTTTTCTCTGTCAAGTTGAACAACGTAGCCGAAAGCGTGACACGATCGCCCATCCGAACGAAACGCGGCAGGCTGAGTTGGGCCATCACCTCCTTGGCGGCCACCACCTCGTCCGTCAACAAGCCCGCCATCATGTCTTTCGTATGAGCCAAAGCCATGAACTTCCACGTTGTCAGGCTTTCGGGCAAAGTGAAGCGCAAGGTCACCACGCCGCTCGTATCAGCCATCAAACGAGGATAGAAAAAGGCCGTTTCATTCAGATTCTCACGGACGGCCACGCCCGGAGCCTTATCCACTTCCGCCTTTGCGGCACCTTCCACCAAAGCTTGCTCCTCCTCCGAGGGGGATTTCAAAGCCATGTATTCAGGCGCACCGGCCGCAGGTACGGCCTTCTGCTTCCCCACTGCCACCTCCATCCCGGCAATCCTACCGTTGCGCGGTGCCGCGCCCACTGCCAGGCTATTGTCCGCAATCATGAGCACCTCTTCCACGGTGCGCAAGCCGCCCCACGCCATCATCATCGGATTGAAATAGTCGAACCGTAGGGGCTTGACGGCATAAGAGTGGACCGGGGCATGGTAGGCTATATAATTAGAACCGAACCAAGGCGTTCTTTCCAGTCTTACGTCTGGCAAAGAAAAAGGAAGGAAACTATAATAAGACCAAACATGCGGTTTGAAGGCATCCAAAGAAGCATCATAAAGCGTGGCCATCAACTGAGCCGGAGCCGGCCTACCGTTCGGAAGAGTGACCCGGAGACGCCATATTTCTTCCGTGCCCGGCTGTAAACGGTCGCGGAAAGAAGTCCATGACAAACGCAACTCCTTGTCGGGACGCGGGCGCACAATATGCGTATTGGCCGTAGCATACAAGTTATCACGAACCAAATAAAACACAGCCTGCATACCGTCCGTCCCTTCCGGAATTTCGGAGTATGTGAAATTCAGGATCGTGTCGGACAAGGTATAGACTTTTTCTTCCAATATCCGGTCTTCGCAGAAAAGCATATAGTAAAGCGTGGCACTGTCCGCCGCGCTGCCCACCATCAGACGGGCCGGCCGGCCGAAACGCACCGTATCGTTCACGCAATGGAACCATAAGTTATCCTTGTTCCCGGGACGGCGGTCAGACAAGCTAAAAAGTTTGATTGTGTGAGAGGCTTCCACCGTGTCGCCTTCCGCCACAGCCCGTACCACCCACTCGTAATCCGCAGAGGGAAGGGCAGACAATTCTGAGACCCGCACCTCACGGTTGGCTGGCAGATGAATACCGGACAGCACTTTTTTCGTCCGTCGGTGTTTCTCCAACAGGAAGAGGTCGGCGGTCACTTCTACCGAACCCGCGTAAAGCGCCCCCGCAGCCGTGCGTACTTCTGCCATGAAAGGAGGCAGACTGTCTTTCACACACGGTATCGGCCCCTGCAAAGCAAGCTGCAAGCCTTCCTTGGTCAAGGGGAAAGAGGTCTTGGACGTCTGCGTCTCACCGGATGCCGACATGACCGACACCTCCACCATCTGGCGCACGCCGAACCCTGCCTGTATGCCTTTTACCTCCCGAACCGGCACCGGCAAAGAAAACCGTCCGTCCTCTCCGGTATATACCGTATCGAGCGGAAGCTCCTTTTCCCCGTTGACAGTCCGATAGAGGGCGCGAACCACGGAATACGTAGCCGACACGCGGGCGTTTCGCAAAGGTGTCCCGTTGTAGTTCATGGCCACACCCGTCAAGCAGGCCGTGTCGCCCGGAAGGAAATGTCCGCCCAACTCATCCAAACGGACCGCAAACGTAGGACGCTTGTATTCCTCAACCCTAAGAATCGTGCTCCTCGTGCCGGCCTTCAACACATAATCCCCCGACAAAGCGGTCAGCGGCAAGGTAAAAGTCGCCGAAAACGTACCATATTCATCGCTCTTCACGGTTTGTTCGGCTACGGTCTTCCGATTCGGGTCCTGCAATACCAATACCATCTCACGCTCTGGCACAACCCATTCCTCGGTAAGTCTCGCATCGAAACACAGGCCACCCGCATACACCGTTTGCCCGGGACGGTAGATGGCACGGTCGGTATATAAACGTACCCGGTCGTATGTCGCACTGCTCTTGCGAAAAGGCACTCCGAAACGCTCTTGCCAAGGCTGCGCATAACGGTCGTCCCCCTTATACGCCTTTATCATCAGGCTGTAATGTCCCATGTGGTTCCGGATATAACCGGCATCACGCCAACGGGCTTTTCCCTCGGCATCCGTCAGAGCGGTATGCAACAGCGTATCACGGTAGTACCATTCCACCGTAGCCGATGGCACGGGACGCCCCGTACACCCCTCCACCACCGTGCAAAGGCTGGTGCTGTCCGGCAAGAAACCTCCCACCAATAACAAGCGTGACGACTTCACTCCCTGAATTTGGGAAGCTTGCGGCGTTTTTTGGCCGTCCGCTTTTGCGACTATCATATAGTAGCCCACACCGGGAACACTCAAATCGAAAGTGTCCGTCACAGACTCGTACGGCGCATACGCCTTCCATGTCAAACGTTCCGTCTTCTGTAACCGGCCATATCGCTTCACGTAAGACAATCGGTCACGCCGGTACCTCGTTTCCACCTTTTCCCACTCGGGTTCTCCCTCCGGCATCAGGTACCAACTCAACTCCACTCCGGACACATTGCGGTGTTCCACCCTTGCCGTATATCCCATGTCAGAGTTCACACTACTGCCAAGAAGAAAGCTCATTGCAGGTGCCTCCAACGTTTCCCGACGGTTCAGCAACTCCTTGGCCCGCGGATAAGCCTTATATCTTTCATAGCTTTCTTCTATCCATTGCACCTTCAGGCGCGGACTGACCTCCAAATCAAGCATGCACAGGTAAATTTCGGTAGCCAACGGCAAATCGCCGAAACGAGCGAGCATCCTCTCATACGTCTTGTACGTTTCGGTTTGCAGCACTTCCCGTTCGCGCCTTTCCACATCGTCTGGGTCATACTCCGCCACACCTTCATTCGACACACGTTCCACATGCCCGACAGAGTCTAACATCACCAACAACTCCGCCTCACGGTTTCCATTTTTCCGATAGATAGCGAGCATTCGTCCATACACGTCCTTGTCCACATCTTCTACCGTGACATTCCTGTACCGCTTCATAGCCACTGCCCGCCGTCCGATGACATTCAGCAAGTCCCCGCCGAAGTAACCGGCATCCTTCCCTTTTTCCACAAAAGGCATGTAGTCGGCGGCTTTGGCTGCTGCCAACAAGTCCGGACGGGCCATGGACAGCAGGTAATTCTCCGACGAGACCTTCATGAACTGTTCCCACGACCACTCGCGGATGCTGTCGGGATGAGCGTCCGTCCGGTCGCTGTAATTCCGGTTACGGTTGGCATTGTCTTCGTACAATTCTCCCAACACGGAAGCCAGCACCGCCCGTTGAACCTCGTCGGTGGTCTGCCGTTTGATCCGTTCCAATTTCATGATGTCGGAATAAAAACTGTCGGGTACGATGTCCTGACGGAGCTTGCAACCGTAGAGCAAAGCTGCCATCTGCTGACCTTTTTGCCGCTCTTTGTCTGCTTTGGCGGCTATCTGTCCCACTACTTTATAAGCTGATTTCGGTAAATCTTGTCTTTCATATTTTTCCACTTGTTTCCATAAATCATCGAAACTCGCAGCCGGACACCCTGTTCTGAAACAAAGGAACATCGCGCATATACTCCATAAGATTTTTTGCTTCATAGTTATTTCTTTTGGTTTTTAGTACTGATTTATGCAAATAACGGCATTCTTCTTGAGAAATGAAACTATTCAACGTTATAATATTCTAAAAACCGTACATCACAGACCGACCGGGTTTCCAGTTCACCCGTACCCAAAGCCCAAAAAACAGAAAAGCCACGACAAAACGACAAGTGAGGAGAGCGTAAAATCGTTCTGCGCCAAACGAAAAATCAGTCTCAAGCGATTGATTTTTCGTTTGGCGCAGATTGATTTGCGAATCTAAGGAGAACTTTTTAGAGCATTCAACAATCTAAAACACAGCTATTTACGAATACAAGCCAAAGCAGTAAGAAATCTCCACAACGCCATGCGGACATCCGCCCGTGGCATGCCTCCCATTATCTCCCAAACATACCACGGCCTTCATGGAAAAAGGGAACGCACGTCGTGGCGCACTGCATAATTCGCTCACGCTCGGCAGACTCCGAGCAAGCTCGGTCTGCACTCGCTTACTCGCGAATTTCCCTTTCCCTATTCAAGATTCCGCTCATTTATGCCTTCTCCGGTATCCGGCGGAGCAGTTCTTTCAGGAACGCCCAGAATTTGGCCACCGAAGGAATATGGCAACGCTCATCCGGCGTATGCGGCGAACGGAGCGTAGGACCGAAACTTACCAGGTCCATATCAGGATATACCTCCCCGATAAGACTGCACTCCAAACCGGCATGTACTACCTGCACCAATGCCTCTTCGCCGAACATTTCCTTATAGATTTCCACCATCTGTGCCGTAATCTGCGAATCGAAATTAGGCTGCCATGCCCCGTAACGGCCACTGAATTCCACCTTCATGCCCGCCATGTTGAAGCAACTTTCCAACATGGTTCCGATATAATCCATCATGCTCTCGCTCGAACTGCGTGCCAGAATCAGCACTTCCGCACGTTCCGGCGTCACGTTGACAATCGCCAGATTGGATGAGGTCTCCACGATGTGCGGAATGGACGGGATGTAGCGAAGTACACCGTCATGACAAGCCATAACGGCATCCAGCACGTTGTCCTGAATGTCTTCCGGCACTTGGGTAGCAGGCAAATCCACGCGCTCCATCGTCATCACGATGTTTTCTTCCACCCCGCGGTATTCTTCGGCAAACATTTCCGCACAATATTCCACCAGTCCCTGCAACTCATCGACATCATCGACCGGTACCGTCACCACCGCTTCGCTCTCACGAGGTATGGCATTGCGCATATTGCCCCCTTTCCACGAAGCCAAACGCGCTTCGTTCTCACGAATGGCCATATTCAGGAACCGCGCCATCAGTTTGTTGGCATTGGCACGCCCCTCGCAAATCTCCAGACCGGAATGTCCGCCGCGCAGACCTTTGACCGTCACTCTGACCGCCACGTCAGCCGGATCTGCCTCCACGGCTTTATAGGAAATCGATGCCGTGACGTTCACCCCTCCGGCACTTCCTACCACAAATTCGCCCATCGTCTCGTTGTCGAAGTTCAGCAGGATGTCGCCCGTCAACGTGTCGGGCGCAAGATGGTTGACCCCGTACATGCAAGTTTCCTCGTCGGCTGTAATCAATGCCTCCAACGGGCCGTGCTCCAGGCTCTCGTCTTCCATCACGGCCATAATGGCCGCCACCCCCATTCCGTCGTCCGAGCCCAAGGTCGTCCCCTTGGCCTTCACCCACTCGCCGTCGATGTAGGTTTCGATGGGGTCGGTCTCAAAATTATGCCGGCTCTCCGCCGTCTTCTGCGGCACCATGTCCATGTGGGCTTGCATGACGGCTTTTTTGCGGTTCTCCATCCCCGGTGTGGCAGGCTTGCGCATGACGATGTTCTCACCCTTGTCCTTAAAAGCCTCTATACCGTGCGCAGCCGCCCAATCCAACAGGAATTGCTGCACTTTCTCCAAATGTCCAGACGGACGCGGAACGCGGGTCAACGCATGGAAATTCTTCCATACGATCTGCGGTTCCAAGTTCTTAATCTCGTTCATAACAACCTATATTATGGTTCAACAATCCAATTTATTCCGTTCCGTCCTCCCCTCCGGCCAAGCACCTCCGGCGGGTAAAGGCCAATGCCCCCGCAGCATAGAGCCCGAGCAAGATGACGAGTAGGGTTTGCAACGTATGTACGATGAGCACGAACACGACAGCGTCCGACTCGCATACGCCGTAGAGCACCAAAATGGTCTTTACCGCGAAATGCCACGGTCCGGCACCGTTCGGCGTGGGCACCAAAACGGCAAACGTGCCGACCACGAAAGCAATCAAAGCCGCCGTAATCCCTAATCCCGAAGTATAGGAAAAACAATAAAAAGTCAAATAGAAATGCAGGAAATAGGAAGCCCATATCCCTAACGAATACATTATATATATAGGAACATGACGGACATTGCGCAAAGAAAGTACACCGTCCACCACATTGCGGAGCAGGTTACGGGTGTGGTTGAACCATGCCAACCGCTTGGCCAAAACGGCAAGAAAGACCAGCACGACCAACAAACAGGCCGCCGTGACCCAATAACCGGCTGCCGAGAAACGTCCGGCCAGTTCTTCAAAACTCACTCCCGTCTCGGCAAAAAACACCATAAACACCTTGACTTGCAGCAAGACGGTCAAAGCTGCCAATAACAACATCAGGAAGGAATCCACCATACGCTCGGTCACCACCGTCCCCAAGGACTTCGTAAAAGAAGTCCCGTCATATTTCTTCAGTACCCCGCAACGCAAGACCTCTCCCACCCGGGGCACCACAAGACTGGAGGCGTATGAAAGGAACACGGCATGCACGCACGAAGACAAACGCGGACGCTCGTCCAACGGTTCCAAGGCTTGCCGCCAACGGGCCGCCCGCAAGACTTGCGCCAACACGCCGAAAGGCATGGAAAGCCACATCCACGTCCAATTCATCCCGTCGTTCAACGCGTCCCACAGCCCGTTCCAGTCGAAATCACGGTACATCCACCACAAAATCAAGCCTCCCAACACCAAAGGAAAGGCTATTTTGAATAATTTGCTCACGCTCGGCAGATTCAGAGCAAGCTCTGTCTGCGCTCGCTTAATCGCAAAATTCAACGCATGACGAATGATCTTAGAAGTTTCCAATGCCGCCTATGTCTATTTTTTAATTACCTTTGTCCCCACAAAAATAAAACAAAAAAACAACAATGAAGACAGTCAAGCCCAAAAAGTTTCTCGGACAGCATTTTTTAAAAGACCTGAAAATCGCACAGGACATCGCCGATACGGTGGATGCCTGCCCCGGAATCCCGGTGCTCGAAGTGGGGCCGGGCATGGGTGTCATGACCCAGTTCCTCGTGCGCAAAGACCGCCCCCTCAAAGTGGTCGAGATTGATTTCGAATCCGTGGCCTACCTGCGCACCCACTATCCCCAACTGGAAGAAAACATCATAGAAGACGATTTCCTGAAAATGCATCTGGAACGGACGTTCGGCGGACAGCCGTTCGTGCTTACGGGCAACTACCCTTATAACATTTCCAGCCAGATATTCTTCAAGATGCTCGACTACAAAGACCTCATCCCTTGCTGTACGGGCATGATACAGAAAGAGGTAGCGGAACGCATCGCCGCCGGTCCGGGCAGCAAGACCTACGGCATCCTGAGCGTACTGCTCCAGGCCTGGTATAGCGTGGAATACCTGTTCACGGTACATGAACACGTATTCAACCCTCCCCCCAAGGTGAAGAGCGCGGTCATCCGTATGACACGCAACGCCACGACGGACTTAGGCTGCGACGAGCGGCTCTTCAAACAAGTGGTGAAAACCACATTCAACCAACGGCGCAAAGTGCTTCGCAACTCCATCCGCCCTGTGCTGGCAGATGTCGACCACAAGGCACAACAGGAAGGACGGCTGCCTAAAGACCATACCGAATTTCTCTCCGCCGAGATTTTCGGCCGCCGTCCGGAGCAATTATCCGTGGCCGAATTCGTCAATCTGACCAATGCCGTGGCCCGGGAAACTTCCGAAACGGCATAATCCGGGAAAAAGATAGAAAAAACGGCTCCAAAGCCGTTTTTTTATTTGTAACTTCAAGCGGTTTATCGTATCTTTGCACCGCAATTTATCACAGTGTTTATTTAAAATGGACGATTATCACGCGGAAAATATGAACTAAGTAGGACAGAGGTTTGCAAGGAGCTGCCTCCGTTCCGTTATAATTATGGAGGATTTTTATTCATGCGAACATACTGGAATACAAACCGTGGCCTGCGCACGCTCGAAAAGTGGGAACCCAACTGCTGGGTACAGGTTACTTGTCCGACTCAGGACGACATAGATTATCTGGAGAATACGCTCCACATTCCCGATTACTTCTTAATGGACATCGCCGATACCGACGAGCGTGCTCGCTATGAGTTCGACGACGGTTGGATACTCATCATCCTGCGTATCCCCTACGTGAAAGAAGTACGCTCGCGCACGCCTTATACGACCATTCCCCTCGGTATCATCCTGAACAAAGAGGTGTGTATCACCGTGTGCAACTTCGAGACGAACATGATGATAGACTTCGTGAGCTATCAGCAAAAACGCGGATTGGGATTCACCGACTCCGTAGACATGGTGTTCCGCCTGTTCCTTTCGTCTGCCGTGTGGTACCTGAAACGGCTGAAGCAAATCAACCTGCTCATCGAGAAAGCCAAGCAACACTTGGATCGTAACGTGGACAACGTGGACCTCATCAACTTGTCGCGCCTGCAAGACAGTCTGACTTATTTCATCACTTCCATCCGAGGCAATGAGACGTTGCTCTCCAAACTGAAGTTCAAACTTCCGGTGGACGAACTGGACGCCGACCTAATCGAGGACGTCAACATCGAGATGAGCCAGGCACGCGAGACGACATCCATCTATGCCAACATCCTCGACTCGACGATGGACACCTACGCCAACATCATCAACAACAACACGAGCGGCGTGATGAAGATGTTGACCTCCATCTCCATTATCCTCATGTTTCCCACGCTCATCGCCAGTTTGCTCGGCATGAACCTGGTCAACGGCATGGAGAATTGGGCTTGGGGATTCCCGGTGGCTTTGATGCTTACCGTGGGCATTACCGTGGCATTCGTATGGTATTTTAAGCGAAAAACATGGATTTAAAGCCGGGCAAAGTAAAAAAACAGGAGATTTTTTAGGTTTCCACCGTTTTTTATACTTAATTTGTGCCGGATTAAATGAATAGTAAAACCGAATCAGATACTAAAACAAGTAACATGATGGACTCTCAAGAAACTCTCCAGACGGAAGAGAACGTAACAGAAAACGTAGCACCTGAAGTGAACGAAACGGAAAATCAAACGATAGAAGTGCCGCAAACACAGGAAGAAGTCGTTGCACGAGTGAAGGAACTGGCCGAAGCCGACGCTCCGGCCGAGAAACAGGAGTTGGACGCCCTGAAACAGGCTTTCTATAAAATACATAAGGCAAACGTGGCGGCAGCCCGCGCACAATTCATCGAAAACGGAGGCGAGCCCGAAGCTTTCCTTCCGACACCGAATGTGCTCGAGGATGAATTCAAGGCAGCCATGAACGTCATCAAGCAAAAAAGAGCTGAATTGCAGGCTGAATTGGACCGGCAGAAAGAAGAGAACTTGCAGAAAAAGCAAGAGATTCTGGAACGGATCAAGGCATTGAGTGCCACGCCGGAGGAAGCCAACCAAGCCTACAAGGAGTTTAAAGAACTCCAGAACCAATGGAAGGAACTGACGCTCGTCCCGGCAGAAAAAGCCAACGAGCTGTGGAAAACCTACCAGTTGTACGTAGAGCAATATTACGACCAACTGAAGCTCAACAACGAATTCCGTGAATACGATTTCAAGAAGAACTTGGAAATCAAGACACGCCTTTGCGAGACTGCAGAGAAACTGAACGAAGAAGCCGATGTCATATCCGCTTTCCAACAGTTGCAAGCCTTGCATCAGGAATTCAAGGAAACGGGTCCCGTAGCGAAAGAATTGCGCGAAGAAATCTGGGCGCGCTTCAAAGTTGCGTCTACCGCCGTGAACAAACGTCATCAGCAATATTTCGAGGAACTGAAGCAGAAAGAAGAAGAAAACCTGGCACACAAGACCGCACTCTGCGAGAAAATAGAAGCCGTCGACCTGACGGCCATCAAGACGGCGGCTGCATGGGAGGCACAGACGCAGCAAATCATCGAGATGCAAAAGGAATGGCGTACCATTGGTTTCGCCCCTCAAAAGATGAACGTGAAGATTTTCGAGCGTTTCCGTGGCGCATGCGACCGGTTCTTCACGGAAAAGGCTGCATTCTTCAAACGCCTGAAAGAGGAACAGGCTCAAAACTTGGCCAAGAAAACGGAACTCTGCGAAAAAGCCGAGGCACTGAAGGACAGTACGGACTGGAAAGCCACGGCCGACAAGCTCATGCAGATACAAAAGGAATGGAAGACCATCGGTGCCGTTCCTAAAAAACATTCCGAATCCCTTTGGCAACGTTTCATCGGTGCCTGCGACTACTTCTTCGAACAGAAGGGTAAGAACACGGCATCCCAACGTGGGGAGGAAAAAGAAAACTTGCAAAAGAAGGAGCAGGTCATCGAGAAGCTGAAAACCTTGTTGGAGTCCGACGAGGAAGAAAACAAACAGGACACCGTAAGAGAACTGATGAAGGAATGGAACGAAATCGGTTTCGTACCTTTCAAAGAGAAAGACAAAATCTATAAGGCTTACCACGAAACGGTAGACCAACTGTTCAAAGCCCTGAACATGTCGGCCGCACGCCGCCGTCTGGACAACTTCAAGAACAACTTGAAGAACGATGCCAAAGAAGGCGGACAAGGCTTGTCCCGCGAACGGGAACGTCTGGTACGGGCCTACGAAAACAAACGCAGCGAAATCAAGACGTACGAAAACAATCTGGGCTTCCTGACTTGCAGTTCGAAGAAGGGCAGTAGCCTCCTCAACGAGATGAACAAGAAGATGGAGAAGCTGAAAGACGAATTGAACTTGATTGGCGAAAAGATTGCCGCCATCGACAAGGAAATGTCTGCACAGGCAGAATAAAAGAGACGAACCATTTATAAACGACTTGCCGCATCCGGAATTTTACTTCGGATGCGGCTTTTTTTATGCAAGTTTTTGAATGACGGAACGGAACGTATCCAGTACGAAAGCAAGATGCAGCAAGCAAGTTCTCATTCTTGCTATATCTTGCATCAAATCCAAAGAACATTTTATCCAAGTACACAGGTATAATTCCTTTTCTAAATTTAATGTGAATATTCAGTAAAATTGGAGAGACACATTAATCCAGTGAACCGACGCTGAAGGACTGTGTTTCGGCTACCCAAAACCGTTTTGTCGTGGAGAGGCGTTGTTTTCCGCCTCGAATTTTTTACGGTGTTTGACAATGGACTTCATATTGGTCTGTGCCCACTCGGTAAGCTGAACGATAAACGGAACGAGAGATTGTCCGATGTCTGTCAGCCGGTATTCCACTTTGGGAGGTACGACCGGATAAACTTTGCGAGCGACCAAGCCGTCGGCTTCGAGCGTTTTCAGTGTACCCGACAATACCCGTGAAGAAATGTCGGGAATCAGCCTGCATAGCTCGTTGAATCGTACTGCTTTCTGTTCGCTTAAAACCAGAACCACCAATAAAGCCCATTTGTTGCCGAAACGTGAAACGACATTACGTACGGGACAGATTTCGATAATCGAATTTTTCTCTTCTTTTTTTAGCATATCTTATTATTCTTATATCATCAATTTCATTGATACAGTACGAACAATTACTTACTTTAGAAAACAAAGTTAGTAATTTCCCGACAATCAAAAAAAGAGCATACTCTCCAGCCAATTTTTTTTCGATTTTTTTCGCCTCGCAAACCGTTGGTTTTCTGCAAAAGCGAGAAAAAGGTTACTATTAGATATAAATGTAACTTCTTGACAGGCAGCGTTTAGTATCTTAATTTTGCATCGTAAAAATAAGCTGAACAGCATTTAGTAATAACCGATTTAATTTTTAAGCGTATGAAACGATTTTCAATGAGCGGCCTCTATGCCGCACGCAGAAGCGCCCAGAGTTATCTCTGCGCAAAGGATGAAACAGCCGCTCCGAGCGGTGCTTGCGGCTCGGCCTGCGGTGCAGGCGATGGCGATACCAAGCCCGAACCGAAACCCGCCGCCTGTGGCTCGGCTTGCGGCGCAGGAGACAAATAGTAAAAAACGCAGGTAAACTAAAAAGGTGAGGTTTCGATAGAATGAAATCTCCCTTTTTAGATACCTCAATTCCAAAACGATTTATCGAGATGAAAAAGATAGTACCCATTCTCCTAATAGCGACATTAGGAATCGACAGCGGTTCGGCGCAAGAACTGCAAAACAAAAAGCCGGAACAAGCAGAAGTAAAAGTAGAGAAGCTGGCCGAAACGTCATGCAGTTGGGACGGGGCGACACTCCCGAACTACCCAGCGACAACACCGCAAATCACGATTTTGCGTTACACGTTTCCACCGCACCAACGCCTCTCTGCCCACCGTCACTTCATTATCAACTGCGGTGTGATGCTCAAAGGCGAATTGACGATTGTAACAACCGACGGGCGTGAACGCACATTCAAGGCAGGCGATGCGCTCGTGGAGATGATTGGGACAGTACACTACGGCGAGAATCGGGGCGATGAACCCGCTGAAGTGGTGATGTTCTATGCCGGAACCGAAGGATTGGCATTAAAAGAAGAAGTCAAATAGTTTCACTTCAAGAACAAGAATCATGGAATATTTTGCATTTCAATGGCACATAACAGACAGTTGCGACCAGCGTTGCGAGCACTGTTATATCTTCTCCGAGGGACATCCCCAATTAGTGGAAATGCCGCTCGGTCGGGCGCAGCAGGTGGTGGACGATTGCGTAGAGATGTGCCGTCGTATGGAACGCCTGCCCTATTTCTACATCACGGGCGGCGATCCGATCCTGCATAGCCGTTTTTGGGATATTCTCGCGCTGCTTCAGGAGCGGAATATTCCCTTTACCCTACTCGGCAACCCGTTTCATCTGACCGAGGAGGTGTGCCGACGTTTACGAAAGAACACGGATGCGACAAGTACCAACTCTCCATCGACGGGATGCGCGAGACGCACGATGCCATCCGCAAACCCGGCTCGTTCGATACGACCGTTGAAAAAATCGCCGTCATTCGCCGGGCGGGTATCCGCTGCGCCGTGATGACCACCGTTTCGGGAACGAATATCCGGGAGATACCCGACATCATCGACCTTGTCGTCGCACACCATGTCGATATTTTCGCCTTCGGGCGTTACTGCCCTACCAGCTTTGAGAAAAGCACCCACATCGAGCCGTTGGAGTACCGCGATTTTCTGGAACGTATCTGGCAGAAGTTCGAGCAGCACAAGGATTCCGGTACAATGTTCAACCTCAAAGACCACTTGTGGACACTCTTTCTCTATGAGAAAGGATTGTTCAAGATTCCCGAAGGGTTGGACAACGATACGATTTACGACGGTTGCCATTGTGGGGACTGCCACATGACGATTCTGCCGACGGGCAGGGTAATGGCCTGCCGCCGCTTCGAGAGCGAGGTGGGCAACGTGTTCCGTGAACATATCCACGACATATACAACGGCGAGCGGATGAACGGTTACCGCCGATACGAAAAATTCGAGAAATGCTCCCGTTGTGAACTGCTGCGTTTCTGTCAGGGATGCCCCGCTGTAGCTTACGGCTATACGCACAACTTTTATGCACCCGATCCGCAATGTTGGAAAGAGATAAAATGATAATTATGGATATACTCGAATTGATGAAATACCGTCGGAGTATCCGACGATATACCGACCGACAGGTGTCGGAAGAAGACCTGCTGAAAATCCTCGAAGCCGGAGCTTACGCTCCCAATGCCGGAGGAGGGCAACGCAGCCGTTTCGTGGCTTGTCAAGACCGGACGCTCAATGAGGCGATAGGTAAACTCAATATCGCTCGGTTCGACCGTTCGCGCCTTGTCGGAAATTTCGTGTCGAAAGAGCAGCCCTCGATTATCGACGATCCCTCGATTCGTTCGGGTTTCTACGGCGCTCCGACCGTCATCACGATTTTCGGGCCGAAGAGTTTTCTCTATTCCGTGCCCGATGCCTTCTGTGCCGCCGAAAACATGGTGCTCGAAGCTACCGCTCTCGGACTTTCATCGTGCATCTTGGCACGGGGCGAAGAGACGTTCGACAACCCCGAAGGAGAAAAAATCCTGCAATCGTGGAATGTTCCCGACACGATGGTGGCACGCTGTTTCGTCATTTTAGGATATATCGACGGCGATTATTCTGCATCGAAACCCCGCAAAGAGGGAAGATTCGTAATAATAAAATGATTGAATGATGATGCACAAGCCTAACGGATATCAACATTCCCAAATCTGTCACAAGCATTGAAAATCAAGCTTTCTATGAGTGCGACAATTTAAAATCCATATATCTGAACTCTTCCAATCCCCCCACTATCAATAAGACGACATTACCCCAAAACGAAGACCTAACCATTTATATACCGAGAGGGTCATACACGGCTTATTGGCTATCCTATTGGGGCAACTACAACCTCGTGGAATACGACCCGACGGACATTCAAGGCGTTACCACTTCTGCCCACAATGGTGCGGAAAAATATTTCTCCATTGACGGCCGCCCCCTTCCCGGTCCATGCAAAGGAATGAATATCATACAAGACACTGACGGGAAGACGCGGAAAGCGTGGATTCCGTAACAAGGAAAAGATTTCACCCCACCCTACATATTAGACACCGAGGCCGGCTAAGTGTCTTCTTACAGATTGGCCGGCAGGGGAAGCCCTATCTTAAACTAATCTTTATTCCGGATGTCAAATGAAAATTAAGACCAAAAGGATAAAGATTGAAATCGGGCTGAAAGACTGGTGGCCACTGATTACAATCCTCAAAGCCATCATCGAAGCCTTCTGATTTCAAAGCCTGCCGCCACCACGCGGCAGGCTTCTTTTTTTCCTAATGGCTTCCTCCTGACATATTCCGTGAGACCGAAACATGAAACGGCATTTCTACCCAACAAATGTTAAAAGAGCATAG
>ULYD01053334.1_pt1 | contig 16713 bp, 12 predicted proteins | sample 1961831 | NCBI WGS metagenome assembly ULYD01 (sample SAMEA4835854, study PRJEB28245) | human gut metagenome | biome: gut microbiome; material: fecal sample | place: Denmark | collected 2008 | reverse complement strand
GTCGGCGGCGGCCGTCACCTCGTCGGAGGCTTCGTAATAGAAACCGCGCGTGAGGAGCCGCATGCGTGTCTCCTCTTTCGAGAGCGGTTCGCCGCCCGTATCGACCGAGAATTTCAGCAGCGAGCACCCTGTCAGCAGCGTCAGCGCCGCGAGGATCGCGGCGGCTTCAAACGGGCGGATTCGTATTCCGTTCATCATGTCGTGTACAGTTTTATGCCGTGAAGGACGACCGCAGTCGGCGCCTCCTTTGACAAAGATACGAATAAGCGAGGGCAATGTCAAATTTATTTGCACATTGCCGAGCGGGAGTATCTTCGGCGCAGCCAGAGAACGAATAAGCCGAGGGCAATGTCAAATTTATTTGCACATTGCCGAGCGGGAGTATCTTCGGCGCAGCCAAAGAACGAATAAGCCGAGGGCAATGTCAAATTTATTTGCGCATTGCCGAGCGGGAGTGTCTTCGGCGGAGCCGAAACGGCGTCTCTCCGCCGGTTCGCGCAACTTCCGCGCCGGAATCGCCGCGACCGGACGCATGAGCGGGACACCCGTTTTTCGCAGGTTTTTGCCCTTCCCGCTTGCGGGTCTTGATTAAGATTCCTACCTTTGAATTAAAATTTACGGGTTATGGCATATTTTCAGGTCGAAGGCGGGCACCGCCTTCACGGCGAGATCACCCCGCAGGGGGCCAAGAACGAAGCGTTGCAGATCCTCTGCGCCACGCTGCTGACGCCCCGGCGGGTCGTCGTGCACAACGTGCCCCGGATTCTGGACGTCATGCAGCTCATCGATCTGCTGCGGGCGATGGGGGTCGAGGTGGAGCAGCTGGCGGACGACACCTATGCGTTCTGTGCCCGCGAGATCGACCTCGACTACCTGCTGACCGAGGATTACCGCCGCCGCTGCGCACGGCTGCGCGGCTCGGTCATGCTCATCGGGCCGCTGCTGGCACGCTTCGGCGTGGGGTACGTCCCCAAGCCGGGCGGCGACAAAATCGGGCGGCGGCGGCTGGACACCCATTTCATCGGTTTCCAGAAACTGGGAGCCAAGTTCGATTTCGACGCCGCCGAGGAGTTCTTCTCGGTCGACGGCAAGGAGTTGCGCGGCTGCTACATGCTGCTCGACGAGGCGTCGGTGACGGGTACGGCCAACATCGTCATGGCCGCCGTCATGGCCAGGGGGACGACGACGATCTACAACGCTGCCTGCGAGCCCTACGTGCAGCAGTTGTGCCGGATGCTCAACCGCATGGGCGCACGCATATCGGGTATCGCTTCGAACCTGCTTACGATCGAAGGGGTCGAGGCGCTCGACGGAACGGAACACACGCTGCTGCCCGACATGATCGAGGTGGGGTCGTTCATCGGCATGGCGGCCATGACGCAGTCGGAGTTGCGCATCAGGGACGTTTCGTACGCCGATCTGGGAATCATCCCTGCGCAGTTCGCCCGCATGGGCATCCGCTTCGAGCAGCAGGGCGACGATATCTATATCCCGCAGCAGGACCATTACGGCATCGAGTCGTTCATCGACGGTTCGATCATGACCATCGCCGACGCGCCGTGGCCCGGGTTGACGCCCGACCTGCTGTCGATCTTTCTGGTGGTGGCCACGCAGGCCAAGGGCTCGGTGCTCATCCACCAGAAGATGTTCGAGAGCCGCCTGTTCTTCGTCGACAAGCTCATCGACATGGGGGCGCAGGTGATCCTGTGCGACCCGCACCGTGCGACGGTCATCGGCCACGACCACCGCATCCGCCTGCGCGCTACGCGCATGACGTCGCCCGATATCCGCGCCGGCGTGGCGCTGTTGATCGCCGCGATGAGCGCCGAGGGACGCAGTACGATCCAGAACATCGACCAGATCGACCGCGGCTATTGCAATATCGACGGCCGGCTCAACGCGCTGGGCGCCCGCATCACCCGCTGCGAGGAGTGCGGGTAGTATCCCGATGGTTGGGATGTCTTCGGAAAGCCCTGCTTTTTGTCGGTGGGGCCAAACATAAGTGAGTCCGCTGCGATCGTCGGGGAAGGAATATAGGCGTCCTCGCAGACGATCGGACGGACGAGAACCGAACTACCTTGCGGAAAAAAAGCCCCTCCCTTTGACAAAGGGAGGGGACAGAGGGGAGGGAATGTAAATACTTAAACATAAGTCTGCTGCGACCGAGCGAAAAGCATAGAGATGTCTTCAAAGGCGGTACAGCGGACGAGAACCAATTTAACGACTTATGTTTCTGGAAAATGCCAGTCAGAAGGGGTGGATCGAGGTGATCTGCGGGTCGATGTTCTCGGGCAAGACCGAGGAGCTGATCCGCCGCCTGCGCCGCGCCCAGTTCGCCAACCTGCGGGTGGAGATTTTCAAACCCTGCGTCGATACGCGCTACTCCGACGAGGAGGTGGTGTCGCACGATGCCCACGCCATCCGGTCGACGCCGGTCGAATCGGCTCAGAATATCCTGCTGCTGACCTCCGACGTCGACGTGGTGGGGATCGACGAAGCGCAGTTCTTCGACGAGGGGATCGTCGACGTGTGCCGGGCGTTGGCCGACAGCGGCGTGCGGGTGATCGCCGCGGGGCTGGATATGGACTATACGGGCAAACCGTTCGGTCCGATGCCGGCGCTCATGGCCACGGCGGAGTACGTCACGAAGGTGCACGCAATCTGCGTGCGGTGCGGCAATCTGGCGCACCATTCGCACCGCCTGACGGCCGACGAGAAGCAGGTGATGCTGGGCGCGCAGGATTCCTACGAACCGATCTGCCGCCACTGCTTCGCCCGGCTTCGCGCAGGGAAGGAGTGACCGTTTCGGTGACGAGCGGGCGGTCGTCGCAGGGAATGCGACGGCCGCCCGCTCTTTCGTGAGTGTATTACAGCGCTTTGAGCGCGGCAATGAAGCCGGGGAACGCCGTCCAGAGATTTTCGGTTTTGAGCCACAGCTCGCGCGCCTGCGCCTGGGGCGTGGGCCGCTCGCTTTCGATGTCGCGCAGGTAGGCGTCGTCGGCCGGATGGCTGTCGGCGGTGAACTCCTTATAATAAGGTGCGAAGTGGTTGCGCAGGCGGATCGCCTCGCCGGCGGGCAGCGACCCGTGGCGCCGATACTCCGACCAGAGCGTCAGCAGCGGCTTTTCGGGGTATTTGTCCGAGACGTCGTTGATGACCTCGTCGAAGGCGTCGTAGTCGGCCAGCGCCACGTAGTCGAAGGCCAGCAGCCATGTCGCCTCCTCGTGGTCTTCGGGGTCGAGGTCGAGCAGGAATTCCAGCATGGCGGCCGAGAGTTCGAAGTCGTCGATCAGGAAGTGGTCGACGGCCGAACGGTAGAGGAGGTGCAGCGCCGCCTGCGTATTGGGATGCTCCCATTCGAGGATCACCTCCTCGTTGTCGGGAATCAGATCGGCGAGGTGCTGGAAGGCGTGGAAACGGAGGTTGCAGGCTTCGTCCACCGCACCGCGCCGCTGCGCTTCGTCCGACAGGCGGAGGGTGCGGGAGAAATCGTAGTCGCCCCGTCCTTCGATCCGGAATGTTTGGTCGGGGGTGGGGTTAAGGATTGCTTCGGCCATTGCGGCGGAGTTTTAACAGAATGAAACAAAGGACGACTGCGGTCGCGGCTCCTGCCAGAGCGTAGGCTGCCGGACGGTTCTCCATGCCGAAGAACTGGCCCGAAACGAAGACGAACGACGCACAGATGAAGGTCATGAACACGGCAGGCAGCAATGCGACGAAATAGTTGCGCTTCGCGGCGAAGAGCCATACGACGACGGCCCACAGCACGATCGTGGCGAGCGTCTGGTTGGTCCATGCGAAATAACGCCACACGACGGTGAAATCGACCCGCGTGATGAGGTAGCCGGCGACGAAGAGCGGCAGGGCGATGGCGAAACGCTTCCACTGCGTGCGCTGTTCGATGCGGAAGATGTCGGCGACGATCAGCCGTGCCGAACGGAAGGCCGTGTCGCCCGATGTGATCGGGGCCGCGACGACGCCCAGCAGCGCCAGAATACCGCCCGCGATGCCCAGCGTGGTGTTCGAGATGATGTTGACGGCCCATGCCGCACTGTTGCCGTTTGCGGCCAGTGCCTCGGCCAGCGCATGCGCCCCGCCGAAAAAGGCCATGGCGACGGCGGCCCAGATGAGGGCGATGATGCTTTCGGAGATCATCGCGCCGAAGAAGACCGAGCGGCACTCGCGCTCGTTACGCACGCAGCGGGCCATCAGCGGCGACTGCGTGGCGTGAAAGCCCGAAATGGCTCCGCACGCGATGGTGATGAAGAGCGTCGGTACGATCGGCACGGAGTGCGGGTCGAGCTGTGCGTTGGCCAGCGTCGTCAGTTCGGGGATCCGGTAGGGGCCGAAGAGCAGCACGCCCAGCAGTGCGAGCGCCATGAGGATGAGGGCCACGCCGAAGATCGGATAAATCTTGCCGATGATCTTGTCGATGGGTAGCAGCGTGGCGACGAAGTAGTAGGCCAGAATCAGCCAGACCCACACCGTGTGCGGCACCGAAGGCACCATGCCGCTGAGGATGTCGGCGGGACTGAGCAGGAAGACCGCACCGACGAGTACGAGCAGCACGACCGAGAAGAGGCGCATGAATTGCCGCATTCCGGTGCCCAGGTAACGTCCTGCCGCTTCGGGGATGCTCAGGCCGTCGTTGCGCACGAGCATGACGCCCGACAGGAAGTCGTGCATCGCACCCATGAAGATGCCGCCCAGCGTGATCCACAGAAAAGCCACGGGGCCGAACGCCGCTCCCAGAATCGCGCCGAAGATCGGACCCGTACCGGCGATGTTGAGCAACTGGATCAGAAAGACCCGCCAGCGCGGCATGGGCACGTAATCTACGCCGTCGAAGAGCGTTTCGCTCGGTACGCTGTGGGCCGGATCGATCGCTGCGACCCGTTCCAGATAGCGGCCGTAGGTGAAATAGGCGATGACGAGCGCCGTGAGACAGACGAGGAAAGTTAGCATCGGCGATAAAAATTTCTTGCGAAAATAGCGAAAAAATAATAAAAAGTACTATCTTTGCACCCGAATTCAGAAATGAATCGCCGAAATAGCTCAGCGGTAGAGCACTTCACTCGTAATGAAGGGGTCCCGAGTTCAAATCTCGGTTTCGGCTCTGAAAACCAGCATTTTACAGAGATGTGATTGCTGGCTTTTTTGTTTCCGTACGGTGAAAAATAGGGCTGAAAGGGGCTTTTCAAGGCTGTAATTTCCCATAAACTTCCCATTGAACTTCCCATAGAAAAGTCTGGCCACCCTCTGCATCAATTTGATGCAACACAATGACATTCAAAGCGATACTACGCAAAGACGTAATTTATAAAAACAACACCTCCCCTCTCTGCATTCAATTTCTCCACGACGGTCGTAAGAAAACCATCGGTTTAGGTATATCCGTAGCCTGTGCATACTGGAATGCAGAGGCTCAAAAAGTAACGGATGACTGCCCCGGCAGGGACAATATCCAGTTTCAGATAACAGCTAAAATCAAGGAGTACAGCAAGAAAATCCAGCGGTTGGAAGCGTTGGATATTCCCGTGAACTTCGAAACGTTGTTCGATGCAAAACCCGCTCGTTCAGTCAGAATTACAATCGAGGACGGTTTCAAAACAGAAATCGAACGGTTGGAATCGCTCGGCAAGATCAACTCGGCCACCAAGCACAAATACGCCCTGCAAGTGCTGGACGGCTACAAACCAACCACTATGGCGTTAGAGGCTATCGACCTCGACTATCTGAAAGGGCTGGAATTGTACCTGCGTCAGCGTGGGAACAAGGACAACAGCATCGCTACACGGTTCGCCATCTTCAAGGCCATCTATAACAAGGCGGTCAAGGAGGGCAAAGTGATGGTGAAGCAAAATCCGTTCACACTGTTTCAAGTGGGTAGCTTATGGGCCAAAACACGCAAACGGGCTATCGACAAGGACGACATCCAACGGTTAATCGACCTCGAAATTGCGGATGGCCATACGACGGAATATCGACGCCTTGCCAAAGATTTATTCCTCTTTTCCTATTTCACAGCGGGCATGAACTTTGGCGATATTGCACGATTGCGTTATAAAGACATCGTAAAAGGTCGTGTGAACTACTCCCGCCATAAGACGCAGAAACTACTGTCTTTTCAACTCGTTCCTATGGCGTTGCAGATTCTCGAAAAGTACGGTGCGGCAGGACACGGAGAAGATTATATCTTCCCTATCCTCAATCGCCATGAACACACCACCCCGCAACAGATTTTCAATCGCCTGCACAAGGTTCTACGGAAAGTCAATCGAGAACTGAAAGTGTTGGGAGAAATGATTGGATTGGAGATGCCCTTAACGACCTACGTTGCCCGTCATACCTACGCCACGGTCTTAAAGCGGTCAGGTGTGAGCGTAGCCTTGATTTCCGAATCGCTGGGACACTCTGATCTATCCACTACACAGATTTACTTGGATTCGTTCGAAAACAGCCAGATCGACGCAGCCATGGCTCATCTGTTATAGACAGGAAAGAGGACAGACATCGACAAGGGGTCTATATTAAACCCCTATGCCAATGTTTGTCCTCGTTGGTTGTGGATATGTGATTGTACAAGGACAGACTTTGTACGGTGGTATGATTTATAGACCGCTGTACGAAGTTTGTCCTCCCAATCTGTTTCTACGATTGGGTATTATTGGGTAGATAGCGGGGACAGACTTGGGAAAAGGGGTCTATAATTAACCCATTTTCCCAAGTCTGTCCCTATTTGCATATCACCCATTTCCCCGAGCGGGTTGCACCGACGTGGCGGATAACACCTGCTTTCGTCAGTTTCTGCAAATGATACTTGACACCATCTGGCGTTATGCCTACGGCCTTGGCCAGCGCACGGCGTGAAATTTTGGGATTCTTTCGAATCTCATCCACGATCCTTTCTCGGGTGGTTTTTGGGGTAGCTTCTTGGGCAGTCAATGTCTCGGCAACTACCCCTAAAATAAATTCGATAAAGGGCGTGCATCCCTCCTTGCCGCCGCTTACAGCTATCGCCCTGTAATAGTCCTGCTGGTATTTATAGACGATATTCTCGATGGGCAGGTTTTTGAAGATGGGACGCCAGCGCGAGAGAATCAGTGTCTGCCACAGACGTCCCGTGCGGCCGTTGCCGTCAGCAAAGGGGTGGATGAATTCGAACTCGTAATGAAATACGCAGCTGGCAATCAAAGGGTGCTCCTCGGTGGTACGCAGCCACTCGAAAAGGTCATCGACAAGGTACGGGACACGCTCGGCATCGGGTGCATAATGAATTATCTGGTTGCCTGCGGCCACACCAGCACCACCCCTGCGGAACCGTCCTGCATCGTCGATCAAGCCTGCCTCCATCGTGGCATGCGTCTTTAACAGATCATCGACTTTATGGGGATCGAGTACATCGAGCAGTTCATAGGCTTTGAGTGCGTTGCGCACCTCCTGCACCTCGTTGATAGGAGCCACGACGGGTTTCCCCTCCAATACTGCCGTAACCTGCTCGGTCGTGAGCGTGTTGCCCTCGATGGCCAATGTCCCCCGAATGGTCTGAATACGGTTCACGCGGTGCAAACGCAGATTCTCCTGCGCATAATAGCCACCGATGGCCTCGCTGATCTGGGCGACCAGATGGGTAATCTTCGGCGTGATGGTATAAGGCGGCTGGTATGACATGGGCTGTTTCCTTTGTGACAAAGATAGCGATTATTTCATTATATGGGTAGATTTGGGTAATAAATCCCGTATATCCTCCCCGCGAACAGATACATGAATCAAAGCCCCCGCCCCTTGTCGAATGTAAAACTTAAAAATATGGACAGATAAACAAGGGCAAAACGCATCGCGGATTTGCATGTGTTTTACGGGCAGAACGAGGTGGTCGGGGAACTCATCCGTGCAGGCAAAATCGACGAGGAATACATGTATCCCTTTGTCGATACGGACGACGAGGTTTTCGAGTGGTGGCTGGTATCGCCTTACCTGGCACGGGAACTCAAAGAGCAGGGCGAGGTCATAATCGACGCACTCGGTTGCCATTGGTGGGGACGTACCACCAGCGGACAGGCTATCTACATGGACGGCGTGATACAGAAGATTGCAGGAGAGTAAAACTCGGCTTGCATATCGACATAGTAAATTCATAAATTACAGAGATCAGGGGCTTTGCAATTCCGAGAAGATTTTGCAACCTCTGATTTCTGTTTTCTCGGTAGCGTAATGCTGGAATATCATGCAATAACAGATTGCAAACAATGGATTTCACGCCACCGAGACAGCGTAAAACAAAGATTCAGCACAATGTAATATTGTATGTCGATGCAGAGACATCGGGAAGTGCGGATCGTCTTGGAGACGATTTTCCCAAACTGCAACAAAGAAAATTCAGAATCCAGTCATAAAAACCTTGCAGAATAACTTTGTTTTCGGGAACTTTGTAACTACAATACCCCAAGAGTGTTGCGTATTGAAAAACATTTCCTAACTTTGTGGCATCGTCCCCAAACGGACGAAGACATATTAGTTTAGTGAAAGTGTTTCGCTAATCCTTACCGAGGAATCTGGAAAATTCAATTGTGCAGGGATAACGCAACGCTCATCACCGCATATAGGCATATATCATTCTCGATATATTCTATTCGGTGTGGGGTATTGTTTATTTGCACATAGGTATTCCAGAACCTTTCGGTAGATAAACGAACAACTCCACACTTTCTTTTTACCCATAACCAACCGCAGCAGGAGTTGATACGGTAACAAATACAATCACCTATGGGCTACTATTTTGTGTTGGAAATTAGTAATAATGGTAAAGTCTTACTTCTTGAAAATTTGGCAGACAAAAAGCAAATAGAGGCTGAACTTATTGCTTTTGATACACTTGTTCAAAATTCAAAAGTAAAATCTCAAATTTTACAAATCCTGCCATCTTGTTTTATTTTATCACCTTTTACCAATGGTAAAGACCCATATGTATTTGATGGGAAACGAATACTATTCGATATTTCAGCAGTAATGCAATCTTTTACACAAGATTCCAATATTAGTCAAAATAGTATTATAGAACTTAGTAATTGGCAAGATATTAAGTGAAGATTAGAAATCAATAATCTAATATTGCAATGAAAAAACTACTATCTCTATTGGTGTGTGGCTTATTGCTATTCGGTTGTAGCGATAAGTACGACGACAGCGCATTGCGCAATGATTTGAATGACCTCGAAAATCGCGTAGAGAAATTAGAGGAACTCTGCAAGCAGATGAATACGAATATTTCATCGTTGCAGACCATCATAACAGCATTACAGAATAACGATTATATAACGAGTGTGTTACGCCAATAACTAATGATGGTGAAATTATTGGTTATACGATAACTTTTGCAAAAAGCAATTCTATTATTACGATTTATAATGGTACTGATGGCAAAGACGGCGTAGATGGCTTTAACGGTGAAGATGGGAAAGATGGCGTAACACCTACCATCGGTGTAAAACAAGACACGGATGGCGTTTATTATTGGACGCTTAATGGCAACTGGCTGACAGATGACAAAGGAAACAAAATTAAAGCAGAGGGCACGGACGGTAAAGATGGTGCAGACGGTTCGGGTGGAGAAGATGGAACGAATGGCAAAGACGGCGTTACTCCTAAACTTGAAATCCGAGAGAGCTATTGGTGGATTTCCTATGACAACGGAACGAATTGGACGCAATTAGGCAAAGCCACAGGAGAGGACGGCATTAACGGTAATTCAATATTCAAAAGTGTAACACAAGATGATAATAATGTCTATTTCACATTGGAGAACGATTCTGTCATCACGATTCCTAAAAGTGATAACTCAAAGTTTGCAATTGCATTCGATACAACGGATATAGCCATTCTCAATGGGGGGCGAGAGCAAAACAATTTCCTACACGATTGAAGGTGCAACTGAAAATACGGTTGTTAAGGCCATTGCGCAGGATGGCTGGAAAGTCAAGGTAGATGCTACCTCCACGGATAAGGGAACGATCACAATTACCGCTCCTGACCCGATTGTTGAGAGCGAAATTCTTGTTTTTGTCAACGACGGTTCCTATCGTACTGTCATGGCATCTTTGAATTGTTCACAAAAAATGGTTATTATTATTGCAGACAACTCTTTCAATGTTAGTCCTGATGGAGGTACACAAGAGGTAAAATTAACAACCAATTTAAATTATACAGTCGAAATACCTGAAAATGCAAAAAGTTGGTTGTCAATATCTCCATTTACTCGTGTTATGCGAGAGGATACGATTACTTTTTATATTACAGCCAACGAGGGAACTCAACGCTATGCAACGGTGGTATTGAAAGATGAGCAGGATAATACATTGCAAACAATTATTTTTCGGCAATTGGGAACGTGTACCGAAGTTCATGTCGAGACGAAAGGCGAACTGGAAAATGTGCTGGCAGACTATGATTATGCCAATATCAAATCGTTGAAAATTACAGGCGTGCTGAACGATATCGATTTTCTGTTTATGCATCGAATGATGCCACATCTAAGAAATTTAGATATTTCGGAGGTGAATATTTCAAATCTACCAGCACAGTCATTTTACAAATCGTCAAATATTCAGACCATCATTCTTCCTACTACATTGACTGCAATTGGGGCGAATACATTTAATCAAAGTCGCTTGCAGGCCATTATAATTCCCCCAAATGTAGAAACCATAGAAACCTCTGCGTTCCAAAATTGTCGATCATTAACTAATATTTCCTTTGAGGATAATTCAAATCTAAAATCAATAGGAGATTTCTCATTTAGTGGATGTACTTCATTAGTCTCTATCGAGATTCCTACATCTGTTGAAATAATTGGTAATAGCGCATTTAAAAATTGCATATCTCTCGTAGATAATACATTTACGCAAGAAAGTTGTTTACATCGCATTCAAGACCATGCTTATGAAGGATGTGTCGCTCTATCTACAATAACAATTCCTGCAAGTGTGCAAGCGATCGGATTAGCGGCATTTAAAAAGTGTGCTAATTTAAAAGAGGTAAAATTTGAATCTCATTCTGAATTAACAGAAATTATTGGACCAGATTATCATATAAATTATGGTCAAGATAATGATGGAGCATTTACTGGTTGTTCATCTTTAACGGCAATATCGATCCCTGCAAGTGTAAAAATAATTGGCCCATATGCTTTTCACGATTGTGTCGCTCTAAATACTGTTATATTTGAGCATGAATCCCAATTGAATCTCATTGATGACTATGCTTTTCTAGATTGCTCATCTTTAATATCAATAGAAATTCCTGCTAATGTAGAAAAAATTGGATATTCAGCATTTAAAGATTGTCATTCGTTGGCTTGTGTTCAGTTTGAAAAAGGGTCAAAATTAAAAAAGCTTGACGGAAGCTATGGAACTGGCGAGCTGGGAGTTTTTTGCGATGGAGTTTTTGAGAATTGTACCTCGTTATCATCTATCGAAATTCCTGCAAGCGTGGAAAAAATTGGTTGTGCAACTTTTAAAAATTGCACAACACTGGCATCCGTTGTTTTTGAGCCTCAATCAAAACTTAAAATTATAGGAGGAAGTTATCATGTAATTCCATATACCTCATCTCATTATTTTGGTGTATTTGCTGATTGTGCGGCATTATCCCAAATTAGAATTCCTGCAAGTGTAGAAAGAATTGAATGTTGTGCTTTTCAAAATTGCACAGCATTAACATCTGTAACTTTTGAGGATAATTCAAATCTAATAAAAATTGCAAGTGATTATGTGTATTTAGCGAAAGAGAACCTTTTTTATGGAGCCTTTTCAGGTTGCTCTCAGCTGCTTACGATTGATGCCTCGGCTTGTACCAAACTTGCATCAATAGGAAAATATGCATTCTATAATGCCTCTCAATTGTATCTTTTTAAGATTGGTGCGGCAACTCCTCCAAAGTGTTATAATGATTTTTCGGAAATTAATTCTTTTTCTGTGTTGAAAGTTCCATCAAATAGTATAGATGCTTATAAAGCGGCTGACAATTGGAAATATTTTGCAAGCATTACGGGATTAGATGAATAAAAATATTAACCACTCTCCTGCTGTGTCTCGGCATGGCGGGAGAGGCTAAGTATAAAATATGTAATATGCATTGGCCAGAAAGACTATATGTAAATCAAAATTTAATAACTCTAATTGTCTGTTATGTAGGAGTAGCATACTCAGAATTGAACGATTTATGTCATCTGTCTTGTGCTTGTTGGTTTCTCTTTATGTTTGCTGCGTTTTCTGTAATAGTTACATTGTCATTTTACACTTACAATTATTGTCGAAATAAATGTGAGGAAAAACATAAATGATGCAACTATAATCAAAGGGCAGACTTGGACAGAACGATTTATTTCATGCCGTATACCCAAGTCTGTCCTTTTTTGTATGTTTTATTGCATATCTCATGAATTTTTCGTATATTTATATCATAATCAAACATATAATAACAATTTAAATTTTAGCTGAAATGAAAAGAAAAACACCAAGCATCGATTGAAAAACAGGCACGGAGACGATCGACGATGTGCAAGTATCGTATATCTCCAAAGGGGTATCTTATGATAATAATTACGGCATCTGTCTGTTTGTAGGGCGTAGAACAGACGATCCTACACCACGAGAGTTCACCTATATTTTTGAACTCGACATCGACCCTGCGAAAGATATGACCGTCTGTTTCCAGAAACGGGGTCGTTATATGGCAGGATTCTCCTATCTGCTGAATCCAAAGGCCGTAGAAGAGGGTCATCTCGCCATTGTATTGCCCAACATCGTAGATTTACCCAAGTCCAGCTGCAAGCTCAATCTTTTCGAAGCCCATATCGAGAGCGACACGGCCGTATTCGGCTATACATCGGTAGAGGGTAAACAGAAAGAGTTCCGTTTCCCGCTGACGGGTTTCAACGAGAAGTATTTGGAACAGTTCATATAAAAAGAAACAAGGACAGACTTTGACAAGAGGTCTTAATATAGACTGTTTGACAATGTTTGTCCTTGCTGTTTTCCACAGAAACAAAAGCAACTCAACATTCTTAAAAGGGGAGAGCAGGGAAAGGGGAAAACTTTCCTGCGCGTTTTTCTCGACAGACAATGAGGACAGACTTTGCAAAGGGGTCTTAAATATACCCCTTTTGCAAGGTTTGTCCTCTGTTTTTTAGAAATAAATGAAGGGGTCGGCCAGCCTCTTGCAATCAACTTAATTCATTTACCATTAAAAGATTATGCACTTATGGAAATGCACTCTACATTGGACTATGGGTAATCGAAAGGATAACATAGTGAAATTTAGAAACTTATAACACATTTTATTCACTTGCAGGTGGTGGCAAAATTTCCCATAGACTTCCCATAACGAGTAGGATAAGACAATACAATGCCAATAAAGCTCTGATTTACTATTGTTTACGAATATAGCTCAGCGGTAGAGCACTTCACTCGTAATGAAGGGGTCCCGAGTTCAAATCTCGGTTTCGGCTCGAAACTGCGAAAGCGTCGCAGGTGCAGGAACGAAAGGGAAAACCGCTTCAAGGTAGCTTGAAAGCGGTTTTTTCGTTTCGGTCCGTTTGTCGCGCAGCGACTTGCGCAGGTTCGATAGCGCCCCTGCGGCAAGCAGAAGAGATAAAACGAGCGCAGCGAAGTTAAATCTCGGTTTCGGCTCGAAAATCCGAAGATGCTGCAAGGCGTCGAACGAAACGAAAACCGTCGCAAATCTTTTGCAGACGGTTTTTTCATGCGGATCGTCGCGCAAAGGACGACGGCGTTTCCGGATGGGCTCCTGCGGCGCCTTCGCCGCGCGCGGCGATCGCCTCGTAGAGGTTGTCCGGCTTCTCGGGCATATCTTCCGAAAGATCGTTTACCGCGGGGCGTTGTCCTCGTCGGCGCGTTCCGGCAGGATCGGTTTGACGAGGATTTCTTTGCAAATCCCATAAACGGCTGTATTTGCTTATGGTTCTGCGAATAGTCCGCAAAAGTTTCCGACGGTGACGGGTGCCGCTTAAAAGATGTAGATTCTGAACGGAATATCGGCGACTCGGCAGGGTCGGTGTGCAATATTATTTTGCGTGGTGCAATATTGTGTTGTATTCTCGGTCGGGATCATTCATATTATACAATGTCATTTTGTATCAGTACAATGTTGTGTTGTATTGTCGGTCGGGCTTGTTTCGTGTGGTGCAATATTATATTTACTATTATCAAATACTATATTGTATTCTCGGTCGGGGAAAACGATAATGCCGGCGATGGAGTTTCGTCCGGCCGGGTGCTGAGGAATGGTCGGGTGATAGTAGGGACGGGCAGACGTTTCCGGATACCTGCGGAATTCGTTTATTTCTCGATCCGGCTGTCGTAGTAGACCAGCCGTTCGTTGCAGACCTGCTCCACCACGTCGCGCAGCAGCTCGATCTTCGGCAGCAGGGCGTCGATGTCGGCCTTCGTGATCTCGAAATCGGGGTTGTAGCGCGATTCGATGTAGGCGCGTTGCAGCAGGTCGAACAGCCGTTTTTCCTCCGGCGTGTCACGGGGGAACGCCTTGAAAATCTCCGGCGTATGTTTCTTGGCCGCATTCATCAGTTCCGACAGATCGTGGCTCTTATGGCCGTAGAGAATAAAGGTTATAGGGATCGTCCGCAGGAAATTTTCGGCCGATTGGTGAAGATGGAATGAAGCCATATTATAATCACCATCTTCACAATAAAAAGTAACGCCTTTCAAAAATTGTTTTGCCCTCCCGAATTTATCGTCGTAATATTTCTGCGCTCGTTCCTTGATCTCCTTAAAATTGAGCTTCTTGCGCCGTGCCAGCTTATATGCTCCCGAATCGAAGAGAATTATTCCGTCGCGCTTGATCTCCGTCTCGAAGTAGTGGGCTTTCGACAGGGCATGGTTGAAGTCGTCGATACCGTAGTTGACGAACTGCGGATGGGTGTGGAACAGTCGGTTCTTGTTCTCGAAGAAGCGATCCTTGATCTTTTCGTACAACGAATACTCCACCGCTCCGATCGGCTTGCGCGTCACGATCGCGATGTCGTAATCGCTCATGTAGTAGGTCGGTGTGCCGAACTCGATGCGCTGGTCGTAGTCGACGTAGCTGTTCTTCGCATAGCTGCCGAACAGGATCACCATCTCGACCTGTTTGATCTGCTCGCGGATCAGGGCGACGAGTTGCTGCAAATCCCGTCGCTTGTCGGGCGGTAAAAACCGGGTGCTTCGTTTCATCATCGCAAAATTATGGAAAATTCCGGCACGGCGTTTTGCAAATCCCATAAAAACAGCTATATTTGCTTATCGTCCTGCAAATAGTCTGCAAAAGTTTCCGACAGAGGCGGGTGCCGCTTAAAAGAGACGATGCAGATTATGAAACGGAATATCGACGACTCGGCATAGCCGACGGGCATAACTTATAAAGGGTACACAACTTATACCAATAGCGAACTTGGGACCCTCCTTTTAGGAGGTTGTTTAGCGCGGTATAATAGTTGTCAGTCCCGGTTATGTCCTGCCCGTTTATGGGTAGGACACAGCTGGGGCGCAGGACGGCTTCCGCGCAATGGGTTCCCAAGACCTGCTACTGGGGCTGTTAATGCGCCCCTTTTCTTTTTGCCTACATGCAATATTATTTTGCTATTATCAAATATTATATTGCATTATCGGCCGGAGGGGGCGATTCACGAATCTTTCAACCCCTTTTTTCCATGTCTACCTTTCAGGAACGTATCCTCGCTGCGTCCGGCAGCTCGTCGAGCACCGCGGACACCGACCCCGAACTCTACCGTTACCGCTCCGCCTCCTCGGAGGAGTACCTCGAATCCTGCAACTACCGTGTCTGGTCGACCGAACTGCCCGACCGGTTTCTCGTCTGGTGGATGTGCCCCGTCGGGCGCGACGAAGCCGAACAGCGCAGCCTCGAACGCGAGCTCCGCTCCGACGAGGAGTCGCCGCTCCATATCCCGTTGGAAATCTTCATGACGGCCTACTACGAGCGTTACGAGCGCGTCAAAGGGATGGCGTCGTTTCTCTCCGACGACTGTGCGGTCGGGTCGGAAGATGCCGCGGCCGCGGTGGAGGCGCAGTTGGCCGGCGATGCCGACTACCGTGCGCAGGCGTTCGCCTTCATCGAAGGGTTCGTTTGTTTTCAACAGTCGTTTTCTCGCCACGGCATAGCTCGCGCAAGCGCGGCTCTGCTCATTTGGCTTAACGAAAACGTTCTATAAATTTCAGGCGTTGTTGAGCTATGTCTTCACGCTGCGCATGATCGATGCGGCGGACGAACTGCGTCGGTTCGACCTTTTCGACGTCGAAGCCTACGACGAGGTGCTGGCGCAGGTGAACCGCGACCTCGCGGACGGAACGATTCCGTCTTTCGAGGCGCGTATCGTCTGAGCCGAAAGTTTTGGGCGGCGGCATCTCCTTGTTTCTTTTTCAAGTAAAAGTTTTAGGTTCGGCGATGCCGCTGCTCTTCCCATACGGTTCCCGCGATCCGTAACTGACGAGTACTGGTACGTCGCCTCCGCCGCACGATCCGGTGCGGCGGAGCAGAGGGTGGGCGCTGCCGTCTCGCGCGGAGTGCGACGAGGTGCGGGAGTCGATAATTGCGATCCGGCGACTTTTTGCCGGAAGGTCTGGTAAATTCGAAAGCCGCTGCCTCCGCCGCACGATCCGGTGCGGCGGAGCGGAGGGTGGG
>ULYD01034598.1_pt1 | contig 16847 bp, 10 predicted proteins | sample 1961831 | NCBI WGS metagenome assembly ULYD01 (sample SAMEA4835854, study PRJEB28245) | human gut metagenome | biome: gut microbiome; material: fecal sample | place: Denmark | collected 2008 | reverse complement strand
CCGCCATGTCCTTCAGGCAGATTTCGTCGCATCCCAAGTCTATAAGCTGTCGGGCCATGTCCACGTAGTAGTCCACCGTGTGGATGGGCGAGTGGGTGATGCAAAGGCTGCACTGCGAAATCATGCCGGCTTCCTTGGCGTAGCGGATGCTGGGCGCGATGTTGCGGATGTCATTCAGCCCGCAAAACGTACGGGTGATGTCCGTGCCCTGCGCTTTCTTGACTTTATAGAACAGGCGGCGCACATCGGCCGGTACGGGACTCATGCGCAGGCCGTTCAGTGCACGGTCGAGCATGTGGGTCTGGATGCCTGCTTCGTGGAACGGTTTCGTCCATTGGCGCACGGCGTTGTTCGGGTTTTCCCCGAAAAGGAGGTTTACCTGTTCAAAACCGCCCCCGTTGGTTTCCACACGGTCGAAACATCCCATTCTGATAATGGCGGGAGCCACTTTCACCAACTGGTCCACGCGCGGCACGTATTTTCCGGCGCTTTGCCACATGTCGCGGAACACCAGGCTGAATTTTACTTCTCTTTTTTCCATTGTATGTTTTTCTTTTAAATTTCGATGACTGTTTGTGCTTATAAGCGTTCTACCTTGCTTACGCTTCCCTTGCCTCCGGTGATTTGGCTGACAGCCTCCCGGATGACGGCCAGTGTCTGGGCGTCGATAGCCGTGGCCGTACCGGGTGCGGGCTTCCGTTTCGGAGCCACCGTTTCTTCGGGGGCTACTTTGTTGACTATCTGAATCAGCCATTTGCCCAACTGGATGACAATCATAAGGATGATGAACACCGTAACCATGCCCACCACCATGAGTTGTAATGCTAAACCTATGTTTTCCATTGTTTTGGTGATAATTTATTATGTGATTTTGTTCTTTTGTGTCTGTTTCATGTTATTGCCTGCTAAATTACGAAAATTTCTTGTGGGATGGAAGAATAAGTGTAGAAAAATATTCTTAAAAAATGCAATCTCGGTATTCGGTTTGTATGGAGGTTTTTCAGGAGTTTCCGATAACCTTGTTTGAGATAAATGACACGAAAATGTGGCTTTCTGGGACAAAAAGAAAGATAAAGACCGATTTCGGGAAGAAAGAAATCAGCGTAAAAAACACCTTTCGGGCAATTTTTACTTTATTTTCTATATGTTTTTTTGCATTTCGGGCCGTATTTTAATCTTTGTTAAAGATGTTGAGGCGTCAAGCACAGCCAAATAATTTTTCGTTGGGCTGAAAAAACATTTTTTTTCTCCGCAGGATGTGGAAAAAACATCTGTCCGATGGCGTGCCGACGGGTAGAAAACGATGTGAGGAAGTGCGTAAATCGCCCTCTTTTTCTCTATTTGGAGGTCGGAAGTTGTCGAAATCAGGATGGCACAATGAGAGGTGAATCCCCTTTTGGGTTTACTTGTTTTTCGCTTGTTTGCGCGTTGTATGCCTCATTCTTGTGCAAGAAGTAAGCAAAAGTCGTGGTAGGGGTGACATAAGGGCTTTTTGCAAATACGTGAGAATCGTTTTTTTCTTCGTGTGTGCCTTGCTGTCCGGAATATGCGATTCTGAGGAGGCGGAAGTGACAATTTGGCAAAATGATGTTTAGACAAAAAGACATAAGAATAGAAAGTTAAGGAGAGACATAAGGACAAGGGGATAAAATGGTATTAAGACATAAGAACAAAAGAACATATTTTTCAAGTCTTAAAAGGCTTTTTGTTCTTTTGTTCTTATGTCTAAAACATAGATATTCTGTCTAAAAACAGTTCATACCGATGTCCGGGTCCTTATCTTTCCGCTTCGATTTCCACCCCGGCTTCGCGGCAATCGGCCCCCATGGGCGGATTTTCCTTGGTCAGGGTCAGACGGATGCGGCTGATGGAAGGGAAGTCGTCGAAGAGTCTTTGAAGGATTCTTCCCGCCACGTGTTCCAATAATTTTGAAGGGATGTCCATTTCCGTCTTGATACTTTCATATAAGTCGGCATAGCTCACTGTGCCCTCCAACCGGTCGGTCTGCATGGCCTCGTTGAAATCCGTGTCGGCTTCCAACCCGACGTGAAAGTATGCGCCCGTCAGGCGTTCTTGCGGGTCCACGCCATGGTGGGCATAGAAACGTACGCGGGGCAGCAGGATGCGGCTGTTCTTCACTTTCATAGAGCCTATCCGCATCTGGAGGCGCCGCAGTGCTTACAGATGAGGCATCCTTCTTGATATACCAACGATTCGTGACCGCAGTTCGGGCATTTCATGCCTTTGGCTTCCGTGCCGTCCGTGATGTATTTCTTCAGGGCACGTTCCACACCGTTTTTCCAAGTGTTGATACTTTCGCTTTCCAACTGTAGCGAGCCGACAAGCTTGATGACGTGTTCGAGCGGCATGCGGTAACGCAGCACACCGGAAATCAGTTTGGCGTAGTTCCAATATTCCTTGTTGAACTTCTCGGAAAGCCCTTCCACGGTGGTCTTGTATCCCTTCTTGTTTTCGAACTGGAAGTCGTAACGTTTGTTGCCGTCTTCGTCCGTATTCTTGATGATACGTCCTTTCATGACACTTTTCGGAAGGACGATTCCCTCGTCGTCGTCCTGAATACCCGTGAAGATTTCGTAGGGATAGCCGTTCAACAGTCCGACGAAAGCCACCCATTTTTCTTTGTTGTTCTGGAAGCGTACCACGTCGCATTCCAATATCTGCGGACGTTTTTCCGTCACTTCAGGACTTTTGCAGGGAAGTTCCGGTTGTTTTTTCTCGTTCTTCACGGAAATCATCACGCCCGAACGCGAACCGTCGCGATAGATGGTACAACCCTTGCATCCCGAACGCCAGGCTTCCACATAGAGTTGGTTGACCAGTTCTTCGTCCACATTGTTCGGCAGGTTGACCGTCACACTGATACTGTGGTCCACCCACTTCTGGATGGCTCCCTGCATTTTGACTTTCATCAGCCAGTCCACATCGTTGGCCGTGGCCTTATAATAAGGAGAGCGTGCCACCAATTCGTCGATTTCCTCTTGCGTGTAACGTTTCTCCGTGTCGTAGCCGTTGATTTTCATCCACGTGAGGAACTTATGGTGATAGACGATGTATTCCTCGAAAGCGTCGCCCGTCTCGTCAATGAAGTCGATATGTACTTCAGGGTCGTTCGGGTTGACTTTGCGCCGACGTTTGTACACGGGCAGGAATACCGGTTCGATGCCGGATGTGGTTTGCGTCATGAGGCTGGTCGTCCCCGTCGGGGCAATGGTGAGGCAAGCGATGTTGCGTCGTCCGTATTTTACCATGTTTTCATACAGTTCCGGGTCTGCCTCACGCAAACGGTTGATGAACGGGTTGTTCTTTTCGCGTTCGGCGTCGAAGATTTCAAACGCCCCGCGTTCTTTGGCCATCTGTACCGATGAGCGGTATGCCTGCAGGGCCACGGTCTTGTGTACTTCCACGGCAAAATCCGTGGCTTCTTGCGTGCCGTAACGGAGGCCGAGTGCGGCCAGCATGTCGCCTTCTGCCGTGATGCCTACGCCTGTACGCCGTCCCTGTCCGCTTTTCTTGTATATCTTTTCCCACAAATGACGTTCCGTGCCCTTTACTTCCTCGGATTCCGGGTCGGCGTCTATTTTTTGGAGAATCATTTCAATCTTTTCCAGTTCCAGGTCGATGATGTCGTCCATCAGCCGTTGGGCCAGTTGCACATGTTTCTTGAACAAATCGAAATCGAAATAGGCTTCCGGCGTGAACGGGTTGACCACGTAAGCATAAAGGTTGATGGCCAACAGGCGGCAACTGTCATACGGGCAGAGCGGTATTTCGCCGCAAGGATTCGTACTCACGGTACGGAAACCGAGATCGGCATAGCAGTCGGGTACGGATTCGCGCAGAATCGTGTCCCAGAATAAGACACCGGGCTCGGCGCTTTTCCATGCGTTGTGCACGATCTTCTTCCACAAATCCTGTGCGCTGATGTTCTTGGCCACCATGGGCGACGAGCTGTCAATGGGGTATTGCTGCGTGTAGGATTGCCCTTCGATGGCAGCGTGCATGAATTCATCGTCGATCTTGACGGATACGTTCGCTCCCGTCACTTTGCCTTCGGTCATTTTGGCATCGATGAAAGCCTCGGCATCGGGGTGCTTGATACTGACGGACAGCATCAGTGCGCCGCGCCGTCCGTCTTGTGCCACCTCGCGGGTCGAGTTGCTGTAGCGTTCCATGAAAGGAACGAGGCCTGTGGAAGTCAGGGCCGAATTTTTCACCGGCGAGCCTTTCGGGCGGATGTGCGACAAGTCATGGCCTACGCCGCCGCGCCGTTTCATCAGTTGCACCTGTTCTTCGTCGATGCGGATGATGCCGCCGTATGAGTCGGCTTGTCCGTCCAGACCGATGACGAAGCAGTTGGAAAGCGATGCGATTTGGTGATTGTTGCCGATTCCGGTCATGGGACTACCTGCCGGAATGATGTATTTGAAGTGATCAAGAAGTCCGAATATTTCTTCTGCTTTGAGCGGATTCTCATATTTATTCTCGATGCGGGCGATTTCGTTCGCGATACGCCAGTGCATGTCTTCGGGCGATACTTCATAAATATGACCGTATGAGTCTTTCATGGAGTACTTGTTCACCCAAACCCTTGCGGCCAGTTCGTCCCCCTTGAAATATTGAAGGGCTGCCTCAAAGGCTTCGTCATAACTGTAAGTCTTCTCTTTCACGACTGTTTGAATTTAAATGGTTTACTTTAGGATTCCGTTATCAGATTTTGTAGAAGCAATAGCGGTCAATCCGGAAGGATGTTGCAAAACTACACATGTTTTCTGATATGACCAAAAGAAAAACTTAAAATCTTGTCTTTTCATGCAAAGTTTTCCATTCTTGTGTGTTATTCACTTGATTATAAGTGTTATGTGTTTTTGGCGAATCGGAAAAGTTATCCGAAAATGAAAATCTTATGAAATAAAAACCTTTGAAATCTAATCTATTATGAATCATTTTGTGTATCTTTGCCCGAAGTAAAAAACGAAGGAATCATGGAAACAGTAAAGAACCGTAGAAGTATTCGGAAGTATGCCGGAAAACCGGTGGATGAGGAGTTGTTGCGCCGTCTTTTGGAGGTGTCGGAAAGGACGCAGACCATGGGGAACATGCAGCTCTACAGTGTGGTGGTGACGCGTAGCGAAGAGGTGAAAAAACGTTTGGCGCCGGCGCATTTCAATCAGCCTATGGTGACTCAGGCACCTGTGATCCTGACGATATGTGCGGATTTCAACCGTACGGTCAAATGGGCGGAGCAGCGCAAGGCGCAGCCCGGATATGACAATTTTCTTTCATTTTTGAATGCCGCCACGGATGCGCTGTTGTTTACACAGACGTTTTGCAATTTGGCCGAGGCGGAAGGGCTGGGGATTTGTTATTTAGGTACGACTTTGTATATGCCGTCCCAAATTATCGACATCTTGCAGTTGCCCCGCTTAGTGATGCCGGTGGCGACACTCACCGTGGGATGGCCAGATGAACATCCCGAGCAGACCGATCGTCTGCCTTTGGAGGCTGTGGTACATGAAGAGACCTATCACGACTATATTCCCGAAACTATCGACCGATATTACGGGCCGAAAGAACAATTACCAGAGAACAGGCATTTTGTGGAAATCAACCACAAGGAGACGTTGGCTCAAATCTTCACGGATATCCGTTACACCCGTAAGGATAACGAAGCTATGAGCCGGGGTATGTTGGAGGCTTTGACACGTCAGGGGTTTTTAGACTGACGGGCGCAGGCATGCGTCGCAAGGACGTGCCTTTTACTTTGTGTTAAATAAACTTAATGGGGGGGGGTAAAAAAGCTTTGCCTCCCTTTTCGTTTTGTCGGAGTTTCAGTATTTTTGAAGCCGTATAAAACCAACTTTAAAAAAATAAGTGTATGAAGAAGATCTTACTTTTATTGTGCTTGTTCTTAGGCATACAGACTTATGCCCAAGACGAGGTGAGAGAGTTGACTACGGTGATAAAGGTCACCCCGTCGTCTTCCGAGCGTTTCGACGTGGCGCAGTTGCAACTTGAACTCAACGGGCAGGGGATGCCTGAGAATGGGTTTGTTTGGGATGCAACTTCCAGTAGTTTCAAGGGCAAGTTGTCTTATAACCCTTACGAGGATAACTTCATCCGGCTTTACATGCCGGACCAGTCGATTTCTTACGAAGGGCCGATACTTTTTGATTTCGGCAACCCGGAAATTACGACGGTGGAAGTGAATGCGGATTTCTCTCCTTATCATTATGTGAGTTTCACGTCTGGAAGTCCGGAGGATTACAATGTAGAGTTGGATTATATAGAACTTTCCGATGGTAGCAGTTGGAATAACTCTTATCCCGGTGTGCAGATTCGGCAGATGGATGACGGCGAATATCTGCGTACAGGTGAGTACATTTATGAACTGTCTGCGTTTACGCCCGAAGGAATCAGCGTAGATGTGAAAAACGGTAACGTGACCGTAGAGGATGAAGATGTAGCTGTAATTACGGCGGAGAAATTGGATGATATGACATTGGTCACTTTTCAGGTCAAAGATGCTGAGGGGAAACCGGGCGAAGCCGAGGTCATTCTTCTCCAAGCGAATTTAGATTTGTCTACCGATGAACAGGGGAGCGTGCAGGGATATCTTCAGCCCGGTACATATTACTATTATCCTGAGATGGAAGGCAACTATTTGGCTTCGCCTGCAACGGATTTGGCTACTTTTACGGCTTCAGGGAAAACTACCACTGTGGATTATTCTTTCCAAGACAAAGGGTATAAACCCGTGACGTTCCGTACGGAGGGCGATGTGCAAAGCGGTAGCTTGATAATTTCGCCTGTGGGTATGGAGTATAACGAATTTTATGTGAATAATATAGACTTCCCTTATTCCGTTTACATGGTAGATGGCTTGTATAAGTATGTAGTGGAGCCCGGCTACAACGCTAATACGAATTTCGAAACGGCTCACGGACTTGTGAATACGGCAGAAAACCGTGACGTGGTTTGCGCTTTCCATTCCTCCGATTATGGGACGATGCGTTTCAAGTTGAAAGGGGCGGAAGAAGGTTATGCCTATACGATTTATGCCATGAGCGGACAAGAAAGTCGGGCTACTGATTTCATGCCGGTTACAGGTGGTGATGGCGTTTCCGGTACATGGGAGGCCGAGTTGGGTTTGAAAACCGGAGCGTACACTTATGCGTTGGAAAGGCAGGATTATGCCACGCAGCAAGTAGACTTCCTGACGCTCGGTGCGTTTGATATGGAGGAACAGCAGGAGGTTGAGATAGATTTGTCAAAGACGGAGAGTGTGCCGGTCGAAGTCTCCGTGGCGAATTTGCCGGACTTCATGGAAGGGCGGTCGTTCACGTGCGAGGTCAGTACGTCCCGGGGTGAAAGGCTGTGGCAGTTCCGCATTGAAAGCGGAGAGACGAAGTTCCGGACCCGTTTGCCGGAAGGGGAATATGTTTTCAACTGGAACAGTTATTCCTCTTATTCGGGAGAAGATGGCATAGAGCTTGATTACGTGGCGTATGAGACCGTAGAAGGTGTATCGGACAAGGTGGTATTGGACTTCAGTCGTCTGGCATATGCTCGTGTGAAGACCGTTGTGCCCGACGGGTTGGAGGCGGATTATTGCAATGTGTCCACCGGAGGGGATTTCATCACTGAGATAGAATTCGAGGGTAGTAGTACGGCGACTTATGTCATACTCGACCCCGGTCAATATGACATACAGGCCACGGCTTCGGATTACGAAGGGTTTGACGTGCATGTATCCGATTTGCAGGCTGTGACATTGGAGGCAGGCCGTTTGACTGACGTGGAACTCCACATAGACCGCAAGCAGGAGGGTATCTTGGTTGAACTGGAAGTAGAGAACGTAAAAGGGCACAATCTGGCAGGGGCTACCGTGACGCTGAATGGTAAAGTGTACCGGACGAATGCTTCCGGTTATCTGACTTTGGCCGATGTGCGTGGTGACGAAATCCGAATGAAAGTGGAAGCTGAAGGCTACTTGCCTTTTGAAAAGGTGTATGCCGTGAGTGACATTTACCGTTATGTCGGAGAAACTTATATGAATGTGGTGCTTATGCCTAAGGGTGGTTCTTCTGTTTCAGCGGTCGAGACCGATGGTCTGTTAAGTGTGGAACGCACGGTCGTGGATGGTCGTATTGTCATTTCCAATGCCACGGATAAAGTCTGGAACGTGCGCTTGGTGTCATTGTCGGGAGCCGTCGTGGTACAGGACGAAGTGCCTGCCGGGACAACCGAATTGCAAGTGGGGCACTTGCGTAAAGGTATGTATCTCTTGAATTTGTATCGCGACGGAATGCAGAAGACCATCAAGGTCATTAAGAAATAAGGATCGGATATGGGGTAGGCTACCTGCCCTCCATATCCCCAAAAAACTTCCGGCGCACTTGCAGAAGCAGGTGCGCCGGATGTTTTTTTAAATAGAAAGCTTACCGTTGTTTCAGCAGCTTTTCTATTTCATCCATTTTAGATTTGAATGCCTTGTCTACGTGCAGCCGGTCTTCTACTACGCTGCAAGAATGCAATACCGTGGCGTGTGTGCGTTTTCCAATCAGCGAACCGATACGGGCTAATGACAGATTGGTATGTTTTTGGGCCAAGTACATGGCTATTTGCCGTACCTGTGCTACGGGTTGTTTGCGGCATTTGGTGAACACGTCCTCCTGCTTGACATTGAAGTACCCGCACACTTTGTCGAGTATGAAATCTATGGTCACCGGTTTGTTCTCCTGTTTTACCGCACGTTTAAGAATCTGTTCCGCCAAAGGCAAGTCTATGTCGCGGTTCCATACGACGGAGTAAGCCATGAGAGAGTTGACGATACCTTCCAATTCGCGTACGCTGTCGTTCACGTTTTCCGAAACGAAGTCGATGACTTCTTCCGGTATTTTCAGGCCGTCCTGCCGTATTTTGTTTTCCAGAATATCATGGCGAAGCTGTTGGTTCGGCTTCTCCAGTTCGGCCAATAATCCCCATTTGAAACGAGTCAACAGCCGTTCTTCCATGCCTTGCAAGGCTGTGGGCGGTCGGTCGGATGTCAGGATGAGTTGTCGTCCGTTCTGGTGTAAATGATTGAATATGTGGAAGAATGTGTTTTGGGTCTTGGTCAGACTGGCAAATTCCTGCACATCGTCGATAATCAGTACGTCGATAGTCTGGTAGAAGTTGATGAAGTCGTTTACGGTGTTTTTCCGTACGGAATCCGTGTATTGCACCTGAAAAAGGTGGGCGGAAACGTACAGCACACGCTTTGTAGGGTGAAGTTCTTTGATTTTGGCCCCGATAGCGTTTACCAAATGAGTCTTTCCCACACCGGAAGCTCCGTAGATAAACAAAGGATTGAATGTAGACTGTTTCGGATGTTCGGCTATAGCCTGCCCTACGGAGCGGGGCAGTTTGTTGCTTACTCCTTCGATGAAGTTTTCAAAACTGTAGTTTCGGTTCAACTGAGGATCCAAATCCTGAGGCATGGGAGCCTGCAACGGACTGGGCGCCCTGTTGCTACCCGTTGCCTGTATCTTGGCACGGGGCGTCAGAGGCTGTGTGTTGACCGGCTCGATGTCTACGGTCAAATGATGGGTCTGGTCTACCATCAGGCTGTATTTCAACTGCGTTCCTTCTCCGAAAACTCGTCGTACGACGGAGAATATCAGCCGGCCGAAATGTTCCGACAAGAATTCATAAAAATACTGGCTTGGCAAGCCGAATGTCAGTACTTGCTTCTCGAAAGAGATGATCTGAATCGGTTCAAACCATGTCCTGTATTGTTTCTCGTCTACATTATTGCGAATGATGGGCAGACAACGTTCCCATAACGATTGCGCTGAACCTTCCATTAGATTTTGTGTTTATCCGATGAACTTCCTATATACTTCTACGCTGCAAATTTCGCAATATTCCGCGATAAAAACAAGCCTTCAGTTCAGGACGAGATGCTAAAGACGTTTTAATTCCCTTGCAGTCAGAATGATAAAAAATAAAAAAATAAAATTGTGCTTTTTGCTTGCTTTTCTCTAAGTGTTTGTCTTGCCGGAGGATAGGCTTTCCGGGGGAAGTCGGTACGGAAAATACAAAGCCGGACACCTTAATCGGGTATCCGGCTTTGCAAGCCTTGCGGCCTCTGTTTTTTCGAGGTTAGTTCTTACGTCCGAAAAGCGAGAAGTGTACGTAGCGTTTCGGATTTTCTTTCAAATCTATAAGCAGGTTATTGGCACTGCCCGCCGTATGAGTCAGATTGTTGTACAAAGCACTGTCGTTCAGCAATAGTCCCAGTGTATTGTCTTTGCGGTTCATTTTCTCGGTCATGAGCTGCACATAGCCCAATGTCGTGTCTACTTTGCTTAAAGTGGCTTGCAGGTCCAGTTCGTTCATATGGTCGGTCAGGGTAATGACATTGTCGCCTATACGGCTCATCTTTCCCGTCAGTTCCGGCAGGTCGTTACGCAGAAGCAGATTCAGTTGTCGGCTGCTCTGGTTCAGGTTGGCCGTAATGCTTTGGGCGTTTTCCATAATGCTTGGTAAATTCGGGTTGGCAGCCAACGTATTCAATGTAGTCAGCAGCGTGTCCACTTTGCCCATGATTTGTTCCACTTGCGGGACGATGTCGGCAGCCTTGTCCATCAGTCCCTTGGTGTCGTCTCCCTGTATGGTGTCGCCCGGAGCGTAATGCCCGTCTTCGGGATTGCCCAATAAAAGGTTGAGGTTACATCCCCCCAGCATTTCAGTAACCAGTGTGCCTTTTGTACCCTTGGGCAGGCGCATGCTTTCGTCTACGCTGATTTCTACCAATACGTGCCCCGGCAGTTGGTAATTATAAAGGATATCGCGCACCGTACCTATTTTATATCCGTTGGCCAACACCGGGCCGGACTTGGCCAATCCTTTGATGTCCGAAAATTCTATGTAATAGGAATTGCTGGACTTGAACAGGTTAATGCCCTTCAAGAAGTTGAGTCCGATAAAGAGTGCGGCGATAGCCACAGCGCCGGTCAAGCCGATTTTAACTTCTTTCGTAAAGTATTTCATAAGTTTCTCAACGTTTATTTGTTCTTTTTATATTCGGAGATGGCTTCAGAGAGTTCCATCTTTTGGCCGTTTTTAAAAGCCACGATAAAAGCCCCTTCAAAATCTTCTTTTATTTTATTGCGTATTTTAATGGCTTCCTGGTAGTCGGTAGTTGCCCCGTACGTGTACTTATAATAAGCCCCTTCTTTATAGAAATCTATCGGAGAAAGGTTTTTGAAACGGGAACTGCCCGCAGGAATCTGTCGGGTGGAAGCCTGGATTTGTATTTTGAATACAGGCCGGGAATCTGTTTCCGGTTGTTCCTGCTTTTTCTCCTCCGGTTCTGAGGTTGAAGGCTTATCGCTGTTTTGGGTCAATACGCCGATGTCGCTTTCGGGGGTATCCGTTACGGCACCTTCCACGGCTTGCGTTTCATCGCTTTCCGCTTGTAGGACATCCTTTTCCGCTCCCGTTGTCTTTCCCTTCGTATGCTGTCTTTTATAAGAAAGGAAGGCATTGTAAATGCTTTGGCTCATTTTACGGATACCGTTTTGTGAGTTGAGGAAAGCCTCTTCATCGTGTGTAGAAATGTAGCCCAATTCAATCAATACGCTCGGCATGCTTGTTTCCCGTAATACGAGGAACCCTGCCTGATGCACACCTTTGTCCGGTCGTCCGCCGGTTGTCCTGAACTCTTTTTGGATTTGCTTGGCAAAGTCCACGCTCTGGGCCATGTATTTGTCTTGCATCAGTTCGAAAATGATGTAACTTTCCGAAGACTTCGGGTCGAATCCCTGGTAACGTTCCTTGTAGTTGTCCTCCACCAGGATCACGGCATTTTCCCGTTTGGCCACTTCCAGATTCTCATCGGCGCGGGCCATACCCAGCGTGTAAGTCTCAGCTCCCCGGCCTATCGCCTTGCCCGGCAAAGAGTTCGTATGTATGGACACGAACAGGTCGGCATTCGCCCGGTTGGCGATTTCCGCCCGTCGTCCCAACGGAATGAACACATCGGTCTTTCGGGTATAAATCACTTTTACGTCCGGACAATTTTCTTCCACCAGTTTGCCGAATGCCTTTGCTACGGACAGGTTGATGTTTTTCTCGCGGGAGAAACGGCCTATGGCACCGGGGTCTTTTCCGCCGTGCCCTGCGTCGATGACCAAAGTGAAACGGTCTGTTCCGGCCGGTGCGGCCGAGGCATATAAAAACTGTGTCTCTCCGGCATATGCCAAAAGAAACACGAAAAGGACTTTTATAATCGTTATCGTTTTTTTTAGTTCCATTTTGTTGCAAAGATAGTGTAAGTCGGGTGTAATTCGGCTGGCCCGAATTTGCAGACTACCGCCTATCTCGTGCAAATATAATAGATTTTCAGGTAAGAAACGCCTTATTTTTATGCTTTTCTGTAGGGAGTCCCTGAGATTTTAATAGATTTTATCAGTCTGCCGGTCGGGCATATCCTTTCTTTTCGCTATATTCGCACCGTCATTAACTGAAGGCTCATGAAAAATAATCTGAGGAAAACTTGTGTATGTATTTCAGCCTTGTGCATGGTCGGGGCCGTATGGCCGGTTGCCATGCAGGAGAAAGATGCCGTTTCCGTAAGTGCAGTTAGGAAACCGGAAACGAGGGCGTCTTTTTCTGCTACCGGAGAACGTTTGGGACGGGGAACCGTAGCTGTCAGGCTATCGCCCGATACGGTCATGGTGAGTTGGCGTTATTTGTCTTCCGATCCGGTGCGTACGGTATTCAATGTGTATCGCGACGGCCTGTTGGTCACTCCTAAGCCAGTGGCTGTTTCCACACAATTTTACGATTATAATCCCTCCCGGGGAAAATCGGTATATGAGGTACGTCCGGTGATAGACGGTCGTGAAAAAACATCGTCTGTCGGCAGATGGACACTTCCGGCCGATGCTCCGTGCGGTTATGTCAACATCCCGTTGCAACAACCGGAGCCGCAGACGATGCCCGACGGCGAGGTTTGCACCTATACGGCCAACGATGCGTCCGTCGGTGATTTGGACGGCGACGGGGATTTTGAGATTGTACTGAAGTGGGAGCCTTCTAATGCCAAAGACAACTCCCACAGCGGTTTTACCGGAACCGTGTTTTTGGATGCGTATGAATTGGACGGCACCCGTCTGTGGCGTATCGATCTGGGGCGCAACATCCGTGCGGGAGCGCATTACACCCAGTTCATGGTGTATGACCTCGATGGCGACGGACGGGCTGAAGTCGCGGCCAAGACCGCAGACGGCACGGTGGACGGTCGGGGACATACGATAGGCGACCCCTCGGCGGACTACCGGGTGGGGGCGCAAGAAGCGGTGGAAGGCCGGAAGGGGTATATCGCTTCGGGACCGGAGTTCCTGACCGTGTTCGACGGGAAGACGGGTGCGGCCTTGCAAACGGTGGACTATGTCCCTCCGCGCGGACGGTTGGAAGACTGGGGCGACAATTATGCCAACCGCAGCGAGCGGTATCTGGCGGCTGTGGCTTATTTGGACGGGCGGCATCCGAGCGTGGTGATGTGCCGGGGATATTATACGCGCAGTGTTTTGGCGGCTTTCGATTGGGATGGCAAGCGGCTGACGTCGCGTTGGGTGTTCGATACGGATTCCGCCCGTTGGGCTTCGTACGCAGGGCAGGGGAACCATAACCTGCGTGTGGCCGACGTAGACGGTGACGGTTGTGACGAAATCACATACGGCTCGTGTGCGATAGACCATGACGGGACGGGGCTGTACAACACCGGCTTCGGTCATGGCGACGCCTTGCACCTCACGGCTTTCGACCCCTCGTCCGACCGCTTGCAAGTGTGGGATTGCCACGAGAACAAGTGCGACGGAAGTGATTTCCGCGATGCCGCGACCGGAAAGGTCATCTTTCAACTCCCGGCTGCCAAAGACGTGGGGCGTTGCATGGCGGCGGACATCGACCCTACGAATTACGGAGTGGAGATGTGGTCGTCGGCTTCCGGAGGCATACGGAATATAAAAGGAGAGGTGGTTTGTGCCGCGCCACGGGGCTTGCCGATGAACATGGCCGTGTGGTGGGACGGCGATTTGCTGCGCGAGATGTTGGACCATGAAACGGTGAACAAGTACGACTGGGAGGCACAGGCTTGCCGTCCGCTGGCGACGTTCGACGGATGCAGTTTCAACAACGGGTCGAAAAGCAATCCTTGTTTGCAGGGCGACATCTTGGGCGATTGGCGCGAAGAGGTCGTGGTGCGCACGGCGGATAATACGGCTTTGCGCGTGTATGTGTCCCCGCTTCCCACTCCTTACCGTTTCCATACGTTTTTGGAAGACCGGCCTTACCGGCTCAGTATCGTAACGGAAAACGTGGCTTATAACCAACCCACACAGCCCGGCTTCTATTTCGGTGCGGAATTGGAACGGAGCGGCAAGCTTTTCCGGGGGTATCAGTTTGGAAAATGAGAATATGGAAAATCATATGAACTAAAAATGAAAAAGCAATGAAGAAAAATTTTTTGGCGGCTATCTTGTTAGCCGGAATGATGTCTGCGGGCGGGGCGGCTTGGGCTGCCGGTGAGGCGGACGCTGCTCCTTGGGCCGCAGTCATGGCTGCGGCAGCACAGCAGGATGAAAAGACCGTCACCAGTCCCGACGGTATGACCTTCCTCAAAGTAGGACTGAAAGACGGACGTGCATATTATAAGGTAGGATATTATGCAGACGGGAAAGAAGGACGGAAGGAAGTGACGATGTTGGAGGAGTCTCCCTTGGGTTTGGTGGCCAATATCGGTGATTTCATCCGTGACTTGGTATGGGTGAAAGAACAGACCGGTACGCGCGACATCCGTTACGACCTGGAGCGCAGCAAGGCGAGCCGGGTGGACAAGAAGGCCAATACCTTTACCGTGCGTCTGGCCAATGCCAAGAAACAGGAGATGGAAGTGGAATTCGTGGTGGAAGACCACAACGTGGCTTTCCGTTATTTCCTGCCCAAGCAGGGCGGAACGGGTAGCGTGCGCGTAATGAACGAAACCACCGGGTTCCGTTTCCCCGGCAAGACCACGACTTTCCTCACGCCGCAAAGCGATGCCATGATAGGTTGGAAGCGGACGAAGCCCAGTTACGAGGAGGAATACAAGGCCGACGCACCGATGGACACGCCTTCACAGTATGGCCACGGCTACACCTTCCCCGGATTGTTCCATGTGGGGGAAGACGGTTGGGTGCTCGTGAGCGAAACGGGCGTGGACAGCCGCTATTGTGCTTCCCGTCTGAGCGACGCGCAGGACGGCCTGTACACCGTGGCTTTCCCGATGCCGGAAGAAAACAACGGCAACGGCACGTCGGAACCGGCCTTTGCCTTGCCCGGCCATACGCCTTGGCGTACGATAACGGTGTCTCAGGACTTGGCTCCCATCGTGGAGACCACGGTGATTTGGGACGTAGTGGAACCCCGTTTCACCACGGAGCATAAGTATAAGTACGGACGCGGCACGTGGAGCTGGATTCTCTGGCAAGACAACAGCATCAACTACGACGACCAGGTGCGCTATATCGACATGGCTTCCGCCATGGGCTACGAATACACCCTGATAGACAACTGGTGGGACAACAATATCGGCCATAAGCGGATGGAAGAGCTTATCCGTTACGCACGCAGCAAGGGCGTGGAACTTTTCTTGTGGTACAGTTCCAGCGGTTACTGGAACGACATCGAGCAAAGCCCGATAAACATCATGGACAACCCGATTGCCCGTAAACGTGAGATGCGTTGGTTGCAACAGCAGGGCGTGAAGGGCATCAAGGTGGACTTCTTCGGCGGCGACAAGCAGGAGACGATGCGCCTTTACGAGGCCATCCTGAGCGATGCCGACGACCACGGGCTGATGGTCATCTTCCACGGTTGCACATTGCCGCGCGGCTGGGAGCGCATGTATCCCAACTATGTGGGCAGCGAGGCCGTGCTGGCATCCGAGAATATGATTTTCAACCAGCATTTCTGCGACAACGAAGCATTCAATGCCACGCTTCATCCCTTTATTCGCAACACCGTGGGATGTATGGAGTTCGGCGGCACTTTCCTCAACAAGCGCATGAACCGGGGGAACGACGGCGGCCCGACCCGTGTCACCACCGACATATTCCAGTTGGCTACAGCCGTGGCTTTCCAGAATCCTATCCAGAATTTTGCATTGGCACCGAACAACCTGACGGATGTGCCGGCTTTCGAGATAGACTTCATGAAAGAGATTCCTACGGTGTGGGATGAAGTGAAGTTCATCGACGGTTACCCCGGACGTTACGTCGTGTTGGCGCGTCGCCACGGGCAGGATTGGTATGTGGCTGCCTTGAATGCCGGAAAAGAGACGCTCAAACTGACGGTAGACTTGCCCATGTTGGCCGGTAGCCCGGCGGCATATTACCATGATGGCAAAGACGGCAAGACTCCGCAGGTGGAAGAAACCAAAGTGGGTAAGAAAGGCCAGTTTAAGTTCACGCTTCCTTCTTGTGGAGGAGCTGTATTGAAGACTAAGAACCAGTAAAAGACATCCCCCCCTAAAGGCGGATTTTAAAAAGCTTTCAGGCGTTCACACACTTTGTATCAGGATAGATTAAAATTTTGATATGGAAAAAGGGGTGAAAGCTTGAAAGCTTTTTTATGTCCAGGTTTCATGTAGGAAGGGTGCATGCAGAACGCCTGTTATTTTTTGTCTGTAGGTAGGTAAATCGTTCTGATGAGAATGAAAAATCATTCTCATCAGAACTTTTTTTCATTTTGCAGAGAAAAATAATCCGGAAAAAAGACTATGAAAAACCGTCTTTTAC
>ULYD01054521.1_pt1 | contig 16940 bp, 21 predicted proteins | sample 1961831 | NCBI WGS metagenome assembly ULYD01 (sample SAMEA4835854, study PRJEB28245) | human gut metagenome | biome: gut microbiome; material: fecal sample | place: Denmark | collected 2008 | reverse complement strand
GAGACACACCGAGCCTAGCAGAGCGGGAAGAGGGAAGGCTGACCAAGCATTAGAGAAAGCGGAGAGTGTGGTAAATAACACTCCGCAACAAACCGGAACGATAAAAACTGTAAGGGGAGAGACTATAACTTGCGACCTTTCAATGACCGCAAGCTCTGGAACAATAACGAATTTAATGACAGACTTTTATGTGGCATACGGATACCTTTTATGTCATGTAACCGCCAATGTATCGACTGATTCTCCGCAGATGACTGTAACTTTTAAAACGGATAAACCAGTATATGGCCTATCTTATTCCACAAATAAAAACACCGATTCTTCTAAGCCCATTACAAATGGCTATACTTTTACATTCTATGGAGGCAGAAACATTGACTTCATTATAATGATTGGAACAAACTGCAATAATAACTTAGCTCCTATGTTTTAAATATAAACCCTCTCCTATTGGAGAGGGTTTAATATTAAGGTGCATACATATATAACGGCGTTCTTTCCTTTCCAGAAATGACCATACCATTGTATAGTTTTCCTACATCACTAGAAGTGCCTAAAGTAAATTCAACAGTCCCAGCTGTTTTATTGGGAAAATTAGTGAATAACTGATTATCGTTTTCAGTTTTGTAATAAGTAAGCATCGGCAATTTAAAGCTATGACCACTACTGTTTGATAGTCTTAATATACTAGTAGCTGTAATTTCTACCCGACCAGCAACTTGTATAATGCCATTTACATTAAATACAGCAAGAATCCGACTACCAGACATATTAATGTCAAGAAAATCTATCTGGATATCAATAGGTTGTCCAGTTTTGTGGGATATTAGCTTTGTAGTAATGTGAAATGCGGTAGAAAACGTAGCGACTTCGCAGGGGAAAATAACTCCTCCCACACTCTCCGCTTTCTCTAATGCTTGGTCAGCCTTAGCGTCAGCGGATTCAGCGGCACTCTGTGCGTTCTGTGCAATCGTCTTTACCCCGTTCAACTGGGACAGGTTTACAGCGTCAGTGTTGGCAGTACCATTGGACAAACCAGTAATTCTCTTAGACAGTACATTTACATTAGTCCCCGGATTCAGTCGCAATTCATTAGGGGCGTGAACTTCGGTAACGTGAATCTCACCTGTTCCTCCCTCAGTTTGGTTACGGTTAATGTAAACCGAACCCTGTTCATCAGGAACATTGATATCCAGATGGGAATTGTGCCGTTTAAGTACAGCGGCTCCGTCATCATCGTACAGGTTCAGCGTACCCATGCTGACTGCACCCTTCATGGAGTTATTCTGTCCTACCAGTACACTATCAGCAGACAAGTTAATCATGTCGTCATTGAGTTTGACCGCACCAGAGTTGTGGTCGTTATTCTTGTGGCGAATCTCGGTTACACCAGAAATAGCAATTTCTCCTCCTTCTCCATTGGAGAGAGATACGTCAGTACCCTTTAAAGCAACCGGACCAGTCTCAGACTTGACCACCATAGCGTCAGCGTCATTGTATACAGAACCCTTAATCATCTGGTCAGTCAGATTCCTAGCTCTGGTACTGGCGGCAATCGGGTCGTAGAACTTTACCACGGAATTTCCGGTCATGTTGATATCGCCGGTCATGTCGCCGCCAGTAAGAGCCAGATATTCCCCGCCTAGCTCTCCTTCGATTTCCTGCTTTACCTGTCCAATGTTGTCGTCAACATACTTTTTGTTAGCCGCATCGCTGTCAGCAGTTGGAGCGGCAAGGTTAGTTACTTTGCCAGCGGCCCCAGCAGAGCTGGACTGTACTTTGATTCCGGTATTGGATTCCAGAACGGGATTTAAAGCGGTCTGACCGTTGAAGTTCAGGGCACCAGTCATGGTGTCACCGGACTTGGATACCTTTGTGTCAATCTGGCTCTGCAATTCAGATACCTGCTGGTCAACATATTCCTTGGATACGTCTCCACCAGTGCCGCCTCCACCCGTTTGTACAGCATCGTCAACGTATTTCTTGGTAGCAGCTTCCATATCCTTGGAAGGTCCACGTCCAAGCACTACTGTCTGACCAGAGGCGAAGGTCAGGTTTCCGGTCAGTTGTCCGCCAGTCAGTTTCAGATAGGGTAGATTGGTCTGTCCTGTGGTCATGCCGTTAATCTGTGTTTCCAGATTGGTAATATTCCCTTCGATGTTGGTGATTTGCGTTTGGATTTTCTTGTCTACAGCATCGATTTGATTAGACAGGGCAGTATCAGCGGCTTTTCTGGCAAGGACTTCCTGTTCAATAGCGTTGATAAGGTCATTATCAGCGGCAATTCTGGCCTGAATCTCAGCATCCAAGGCGGCCTGAATCTGGGTTTCTCTGGTAGTGGCACGGGTAACCTCTGCCTGTAAGTCGCTGGCAATCTTGTTCTCGGCGGCGGTTGCACGGTTAGTCTCCGCAACAATCTTGTTGTCCAGAGTAGTTTCAGCGGCTTCCGCTCTTTCCTGTTCAGCATTTTCAGCGGCGGTGGCACGTTCAGTCTCGGCATCGATTTTCTTGTCCAGAGCATCCTCCGCCGCTTCTGCCCTGTCCTGTTCTGCGTCAATTCTCTGTCCTAATGCTTCTTCGGCGGCGGTAGCACGGGCGATTTCATCGGCGATATCCTTTGCGTTTTGAGTAATGCGGTCGTCAAAGGACTGAATCTGCACTCCCAGCAGGTACGTCTCCCATGCGTTCCGTCCAGTGGTTTGAACAAGGTCAGCAACCTCTTTCTGGAACGCATTATTAAAATTTGGGCATTTAGAGATTACCCAGTAAGCCAGATTCTTAGGCTCTTTGGCATTTACGGGGTCAGTGGTCATCTGGCCCATGTACAACATACCTTCGCCAGTTGCGGCGGGTGTGTTGGTAGTAGCGGAAGTTACAACAGCGGTTGTACACCCATAGCCTTGTAGGATTCTAGCCACGGAAGCGATACCCATTCCCGGCTGATTCTGAGCGGAGCAGGAGAAGAAGAACACAGAGCCAGTACCACAGTTGAAGCCGATAGCGCAGACTGCCTGCTTCTGGGTCATGGCTTCCACGCCCTCGATAACCTTGCCGTCATAGAGAATGGGCACGCATCCACCTATAACGTCAACCATTTGGTTCTGACAAAGGGTGGTTTCGGTAACGTCTCCCTTAAAGTAGCGTAGAGCACCATGTCTGTTGAAGCCATAGACGTAGCCGTCAGTTTTAGTCTCTCCGGGGATAGCCGCTCCACGGTACATAGCGGGGCCGAGCCACTTCTCAGAGCCAGCCTGAACAGCGGTCATAATGACATTAGCGGACTTGATAAAGGAAACGTCAAAGATTCCCTGTTCCACGCCACTGTTGGTGGTGTTGTCATAAGCAGGTGTCAGGCTTACAAAGATAGGCTTTCCTTTACGGTCAACAGCCTTCTTCTCTACGATTGCGTAGGTGCATCCCTCTGTGGTGTCATAGCCCTCTTGGTAGTTTACCTCGCAATCGTCATAGTACACGTCATTGGAACGGGCCGCCGCTACACAAGCGTTCATTGCTTCATAGCAATTCTTGCTGATGCAGTTCCACTGATTGATACACATATTGGTCCGTTCAATCACCTTGCCCATAGCTTCGTAAAGGCTAGAGCCTTCAATCACAGTGGGCACAGGTGGAATCTGTCCCATTACAGGCTGGGGCGGCTGACATACAGGGGGCTTTGGCGGGGGACAGACAGTAGGCGGTGGGGGAGTGCATCCACAGTCAGGATTGGGCCTACAATCGTCTTGATAGGGGTTATTGGGTCTGGTAGGATAGTATTCCATAATGCGACCTCCTTATACATTTACCTTGTCGAGAATGAACATGAGCATTTCACGGGTTACGAATCCCTGTGGATTCTCGTTCGTGATTATCTTTCTTGCGGCCATTCTCTCCATGGCATTTTTGGCGTAATCACTTCCAGCGAAATTGGCCCGCTGGGAGAGATATACTTCCATCATTTCGTTGAACTTGTTTTGGTCCATATCTGTTAATTCCTCCTTTAGTTTATTGCACCTGTCAATTACCATCGAACGGAAGTCATTCATTGTAAGCCCAAACACTTTCATCCAGTGGTCCGGGTCACCGTGACCGCTTGCCCATCCCATGTCATGCCCTTCCTTGTGGGAAATTATAACTCCCTTTTTGGTCGGGTCAAGCTTGAACGTAATACATAGACAGGCGAACAGGTCAGCGGCTTCGTTTAGGCACAGATTAAGATGGTCTATGCTGGACATACTGTCCTCACACATCTCAACCCCGATATGGGTATTGTTGGCGTACCCTCCACAATGCCATCCTTTCATGTTCCAAGGTAACGTCTGTACTGTGCAAATATTGCCCTCTGCATCCCTGCCGATAAAGCCATGGACGCAAACGCCATTTCCTCCCGGTCTGGGCTGATTCCAGTGATTATTGTACTTGTTATATCCAAGGATATCAGAGCCGGGTACATATCTGGATACGTTGGGATTGTTTGCGCCTGTGGAGTGTAGCATTAGACCTTTTACTGTGAACCCCACCCCAGCTTTATAACAATCGTTCTTTTCCAGTATCTGCTTAATCAGTCTCATTGTTATCCTCCTCCGCATCATCGTACTTCTTTTCCATGCTGTCAAGAATACGGATGATAAACTGTGGCACTCTAACGTCCATGTCAATCAGGTGTTCTAAAATACTGATTCCCTCTGTGGCGATAAAGTAGAATACAATAGCGTTTCTAACATAGTCCATACCGAATAGATTATCAATGATTGTGCCAATTATGATGATGCAGAGCATAGAGCACTTTCTTAAAGCACCCTTTAGCAGAGCGTTAGAGGATACACCATTACCATACTTGCTTGTTTTGAATACAGCTGCACTTACGAATCCCAGCAGTATATCAATAAGCATAAGTGTAAGCATAGCTATTAGAGAGTAGTCAAACCCTCCCAATAGTTTCATGGCTGTTCCTCCTATAATCCCAATCACAACGCAAACTTGTTCTTTCATCAGAACACCCCCATAAAGTCAACTGCCAGTTCTTTAATAATGTCCTCGTCAATATTCAGGAATGTTCTCCTAAATTTAATCAACAATTCAGACTGGCTAACGTTAATGAATCCCTTTACAGTTGCGTTGCTGTCTTTTGTTTCCTTGGTGTCCTCCTGATTAGAAGAAGTACCTAAAGTGGTTGACTTGTGCTTGTCAGCACCATTAGAGAATTGCTTATTATCCTCTTTGGTGTTTTCGTAGCCCTTGTTATTCTCCTTTTCAGTAGAATCACCAGTGGTATTTTGATTTTCATTGAAGGTTGTAGTTTGCTCTCTTGTATGGTCCTCTGTTTCGCTTTTGTCTAACTTTCCCGTAGTGCTTGTGTCCTCTGACGTGTTTCCAGTGCTTTCAGTAGTCTTGCTTGTGTTGGTCTGTCCATTCTCTGTTTCTGTACTGTCTGTTTTAGTGTTCTTTTCTTCCGTGTTTTGCAGTTCTTCATTAGTAGTTGAGTTGGTCGACTCATTAGTTGTATCTTTGGTGTAGTTGGTCAGATAACTACTCATTATCTCTACACCAGAGCTAGATACCGTGCCTTGGGGAGTGTCGGAATACCTCTGCTCTTTTGTCCCTGTGGAAGTGGCGTTAGACGTGGTGTCTTTGGTGCCGTTCAGGGTATCCGACATATCTTCCGTCACGTTCCCGGTCTTATCCACCTTAGAAGTGGTATCGGCTGTTTCCGTGACATGACCAGTAGTGTCGATGTTAGAGGTCTTTGTACCATTCTCACTCTGGTCAGTGGTCTTGGTGATATTGATAGTCTCGTCCAGCTTTTCCGTGCTTTCCTTATTGGACGTTCCCTCCGTATGCCCTGTAAAGTCACGTTTATTCCCATCCGTGATTTTGCGTTCATTAAGCTGGGCCAGAGAGTTATACATATTGCGTAGGGAATCAACATCATTCCTGCTGGCTGATACACCAGTAAAGCCAAGCTCTCTCAAATCCTTGGAATTGGTTTCCAAGAAGTGATTATACAGTGGGATTATTTCCAGCAGTTCAGACTTGTAAAGCTGATTGTAGTAGGGCATTATCCTAGCGAGATGCTCATTTAGATAGTGCTTGAATCTGTCAGGAGTTTCCTGCCCAATTTCATAGAAGAAATAGTGCCTGATGATTTTATCACACAATTCCTTCTTGTGCATCTCTACAAAGGTGGTCCAACTGTCATCGAATATCTCATACCCGGAACTAACCAGCTTTCCAAGCTCCATTGTATATCTACTCATTTGGCCCACCTCCAAAACCACTGTCATAATCATAGGTGGATAGCTCTTTTATATCAACCTCTATATTAGTGCCATATCTGCGATTGACTTTCTCAATGTCAAGTCGTATCTGTTTCAGGTTGACCTCATTAGCCATCTCTGTTACCATGTTATTGGCGTTCACTTCATCCACCAAAAGCCGCTCTTTCTTGTCGTCTCCTTTGCTGTCAAGTCCAATAGCGGAATACAGGATATCTTCATAGGTCCTGTATGTTTTCCACAGTTGGTCTATATTTCCAATGGACGGAAGCGGAGCAACTTCAAAGTTAGACTTATCAATCCCGTAATTTTTGAAGGCAAGAACAATGTCCTCATTGTCCTTTATGCGCTTCAAGAGATTTATAAAGGTGAGCTTTTGCTTTTCCTCGCATAGAATAAGGTAGGGCCGCTTCATTCTGGCACATACTACGTCAATAGAGCGGAGCACGTCCATCATCCTACGAATATAGGTGAACACTGTAAGTGCTGTTGGAGTACCAGTAGGATTGTTCCTTACAAGTTCAAACTCTCCAAATGAAAGTGTTCTTGAAAATCCAAACGAAAAAGCGTTGATTCTGGTAGGCTCATAAAATAGATTGTATTCAGAACCATTAGAACAGGGTAATGCTATAAGTCCATAATCTTCATGTTCAAAGAAGCAAGCCTTCCCAACCAGATACAGGCTCATGTTGAGCAGTCGTTCATTAACTCCAATGGGTAAATTCTTCCAGTCATACCGGGTAACCGCAATATTTGAATAGCGGTTGTACATCTCCATGAACAACTTGCTATTCTCCATCTGCGCTTCCGTTTTTACATACATATCGCCCAATGGGTTGTTTGGGCAGTATGTTGACGTTAGAAGCTCCATACCGAATAGACCTAACGGCATATGACCCCTCCTTTCTTATCTATTGTCTTTAGAGTAGTCGCCTATCTCAACGCCATTTCCAACGTGCCAGAAAGTAACACCATTATCCAGTGCAGCCTGTATGTTGGCTCTGTCTGTGCTGTTGAATGGTCCGCTTACAACAGAGGGAGAGCATTTCACATAATTCCAATATGGACGGGTATTCACGTTCGGCTTCTTCATCCGACAGGTTTTATACCCAAATACGGAAAAGAAGTTATCAATGCTCTCTATCACAGCGGCATCAGGGAACAGCAGGTTGACCAGATATCCCCAGGAATCAGCGGCAATCGCAAGGGCACCTGTGGTTACTCCACCCATAGCTTGGGCAGGGTCAACCGACTTGTCCATTACTTTACCAATAGTGCCAAGTGCGGAGTGCAGGGCGTTAGTTACTCCCATAGTAGTACCAGCTACCGCCGCCCCTCCACCAGCCAGTACACTACCGCCGACAGCGAGAGACGTTCCACCAGTAGGGGCTGCCAACAACATACTGCCAGCAACTACGGCGGCTGTTCCAATGCCGCCTATAATAGAGGAAGCAAGCTGGGTCCTGTTCTGACTTACCCAGTTAGCAAATGCGTTACCTACCCAAGCACCCTGTACATTGATAGGAATGACCACACCCAGCGTCTTGTTAACTGCTTCGTCTCCCTCCATGTAGTTGTTGGGATAGACAAGCACACCACCAGCCCCGGCTAGAAAAGCTCCGCCAGCCTGAAACTGCATGGTAGTTGGATTCGGGAAATACTCAGGACGTAATTCCACTGAATCTCCCTGCCTGTTGGTAAGCTCCACCTTAAAGAATTCACTACTGAAACACTTGGCGTTCTTTACGGAGTATCCGTCAATGTTATCGTATCCTACTGTTGCGGAGTGTGTCCACATTTCAACAAAGTTATTGGATACCGCTATTCTAGTAGGGCACACCCACATACCAAGGATACCTTCCAAACGTCCCTTTTCAGCATAGGTTTTAATGGTGCTACCAAGGGAACCCATTCCACCGCTGTCTGCGGCGTATACAAACTTGTTTACACCGATGGGTACACCAGCGTTTATCTGGATGCTGTAATTTTCTTCCGCATTTTCGTCATAAGCGGACAGTACAACTACCGACCAATTCCGTTCAGTGCCGTCAAGCATGACACGTCTTTTAAGGACGCCAGTTTCAAGTCCTTCCGGTAGCAGGTTATTGAAGGAAGGTACTGCACCATTCCAGTCATCTTCCTGCATCTCACGCTCTACCCAGCAGTCACGCCAGATAATTGATTCGATAAAGGTCTGCATGGAATCTGTCTGAAACTCTATTTCTGTACAGTTGGGATTGACAAACTCAATGGAAAGGATATTGCAGAAGATAGTCTTTCCGTTGTCGTTCACAAAGCTCATCATATCACAGTTACGGATAGAGTTATACTTTGCGTTCACTCTGGCATAATGCCTGTTCTCCCTCTGATAGCTTTGAGCCGTAAAGGACAGTGGGGAACGGCCTTCATACCATGACAGTTTGGCCCCTTCACTCTCAAAGTAAGGTTGATTCTGTGGGTCTACTCCTGTGCTCTGGTATAGACGTATCGTAGTGTTGGGCTGAAAGTCAGGCATATTTTCACCACCTTAAATAAGGCCCGGACGGGAAGCCCATCCGGGCCAGCTAAATCAGGTCGTATACTTCTCAGTTACGAAAGACACACCATTTGCCCAAGGACGGAGAGCAAAGGTGTCCCAGCAGTGCCACCAGTAAGTCCAAGCCATAACCTCGGAGTTATAGAACTCAGTCATCTTACGGAGACTGTCCCGAATCTGGAATGCACCACGGTCGCCAATCCAAGCATACATATTATCAGCTCCGTCAAACTTGTCAACAATGACCTGACGGGAGACATAATCAGCATAGCTCAGATTAAAGGCCGCACTCAGCTTCTGTACATCCACGTTTGCGGCAACGTCAGCACGAACGAGGATAACCAAGTCATCGATGGAAGTCCAAGAAGTGGCAGGGCTGGTTCCGCCAACAAGCTGATAAGCGTTGTAATCAGAGCTGGGGAAAGACATAGCGGAAGCGATACCACGCAAACGGGTCAGGAAGGCGGTAGCGTTTTCTGCGCTTACAGTAGGCAGGGCAAGCACTTCCTGAACCATCTTAGCTTCTGCGGTAGCTCCACCCAACAGGGACTTGGTTAGATTGAACTCGTCAATCGTGTTGCCAGTATACAGGCTGTTTACGATACCGGCAATCAGATTTTCCAAAGCACCCCAGCTTGTAAAGGCGGCGGTCAACTGCTCGTTGCGGATAGTGACCTTGTACTTATCCCTACGGTTACGGCGATAGTAGGCCGCCTTTACGTCAGGGTCAACAGGGGTCAAAATACCTTGGAAGTTAGCTGGCTCATAGTCTGCTCCCTTGGCGGGATTGATATAGATATCCTCCACGTCCAACCCAAGAGGGATAGAACCCTTCCGCAAGAAAGCCAGAGGGTTTTCAAACATCTTCTGGTCTACAATGGTTACTGCAATCTTATTTACCAGAGCAGTCAGAAATTCGTTCTGAACAGACTGATACTCAAGAATTGGATTACCCACGTCCTGAATGTTACGGGCAGTAGCCACAGGAACAGCTTCCCTATAAGCTTGACTGGCTTCGTTTCTAATGGCGTTTACTGTATCGACAGCGTTTGGAATCTTAGTGTTAGACATTTACTTTACCTCCTTAAATAAATCCTCGACAGTGATTGTCTCGGCCTTTGTTTTTTGTTCGGTGAATTGACCACTTCCACCTGTCTTGTCAATGTTTTGCTGACCAACCCGTAGGAATAGCTCTAAATTAGCTTCTTTCAGTCTGGTATTTTCCTGTTTCAGTTGTTCGTTTTCAGTAGATAGAGTAGTATTAGTTGCAAACAGGCCCGTGTATTCGTCACTGGCTTGTGTAACTAAAGAGGTTAGGGTGGCTTGGTCATTCATGGCACCGATGACCTTCTGCATATGTTCGTTCCATTGTTCGATTGTATATGGCATACTGAATTACCTCCTTAAAATCATCAGGGAATTGGATATCAAGTTCTTTGCCTTCATGGTAGTAAACCTGACCTCTCCCCGGTAGTATTTTTGTTGCAGTGCTCCCAACCATATGAGAGCATCTTTGCTGTTTCGTAACTCCGTTGTCTCATCGTGCTCATCCACACTTAGAGAAATGTGCTTATTACAAGTAGGGTCATAGCTTTCAGTAATGTACCACAGGTCAGAGCCTAATATGGTATACACACCAAGCTCACTCCCCGATACCCTGATAGTCATAAGACACGTTCCGGGACAGGGCATCTTTTCAATAAAGCTGGCAGTGTCACGCAGGAACTCGTTCTCCATTGCGTACTTCCCGTACTCCGTTTCGGCTATAATCTTTCCGAATCTGGTTGACTTTGCTTTCTCCGTGTAAGCTGGGCTATCTACCAGTTCAAGAAGGATATCATTCTTTCGTAGTATCTTCTGCCCTTTCTGCAAAGACAAATCGTAATACAGGAAATATGGGTTAGTGAATGTTATTGCGTTGGACAAGAACAGGACCGTAACGTCCCTTAGTCTCGCAATCGTTGAGTACATCTCATTAAAGGTCTGTACTTCATCGGGCAGATACCTTATCAGACCTTGGTCTATAATGAACTCGTCAAACAGAATCTTGGTTACATATGGGAACGGTACCGACTTGAATTGAGAAGCCCTAGACAAAGGCAGTGCCCATCCAGCAAGTTTACCGTCAATGTAAAAGCACTTCTTTTTCACAGCCAGAGCATGGTCTTGAAACTCATGCTGGATATCATCGAAAAATAAGTCAATCTGGGACGACTTGATTTCCGTTTCATATCGGCGCAGATAGATAAACTGCTGTCCCTTAGTTATAAAGTCTTTTATGACCCTTCGTTTACAGGAATACGTCTTTCCCACTCCACGGGGTCCAACCACAAAGTTGAACAAGCAGTTATAGGAAAGCGTCTTATTTACATCGTACCACATAGCTTCACCTATGAGAAAAGGGATAGTATGAGCGATTACAAATAGTCTGTGAAAACCTTGTAACACTTCTGGCCGACTCTCCGCCGTCACACCCAGCTAGTGATTTATAACCTGTCTCATATATCCCTTTGTAGTATTGTATCATAAAAATCACCTTTTGTCAACCCTTAATTTGGAAAGGCCGTTCCACCAGAACCACGCCGCCCTTTATGTTTTTCGGGACCAGCTTGCCCTCAAATATCTGACCCGGCTCCATAGTGTCAAAATTAAACAGGTGCCGTGCTGAAACAGGTAACCCAGCGCACTTCTTATCAAGCTCTCCGTCAAACTCCTCAATGTAACATTTGGCTCTGTGATATTTGGCTCTTGTGAACTCACCTTCCAGCTTGAAAGCACCCAGTCTGTAATTGTCTATGTCCAAGTCTACCTTTTCCCTTCCCAGTACATGAACGCTATCAGTGTCCGCATATATGAACCTGTCACCGCAAGCATTAGCGGCCCTGATTATCTTGTCTCTGGCATAAGAGGTAATGAACGCCGCTACCGGGATATACCCGCCGTTGCCAATTTCAGGCATTAGCCGTCTGTACTTTACTATGTCGTCTGTCTCATCCAGATATGGATATTTAGAAGCCTTTTCAGGATTTGAACCAAACTTCCCATATAGTGAATTAAGCATCAGTTTAGCGATATGGTACATAGCCTTGTTACCTTCCACCTTTGCCTTCTGCTTCACATCATACCAGTAGTCGATATACTCAGAAAACAACCCTGTCTCTCCCCTGAACTTGTAACCGCCTATGTAGGTTATATCCCACACGTCATAGTTATCGAACAAGAGCTTTAAGTCAACACTTGTCAAGTGGAGTATTACAGGGTCATCCCCGCTTTCCTTAATGTACTCTGTACTGGAAAACCTGAAACTGTTTTTTAACTGTATGCTGGGGTAGTGTCCTTTTTTCAAACTGAAACAGCATTGAAGGCATTGAATATAAAGAGGGTAAAACTCATCCGGTTTATACTCTCCATCGTAGTAGTAAGGGTTACCGAAGGGAAGCATACAATATTTCATAGCCCAAGGGTACATGGAGTTTACGTCATATACCTGACCTTCACCGACCATCATTCCCTGATAGGCTTCGTTCAGATATGTCCAGCCGCCTTTATACGATTTCCTGCAATCCTTGTCCACCGCATATTCAATCGGCGGAAACCTACGTTTAAACTCCTTGTTTGACAGGACTTTCTTATAGTTGTACAGTGCGTTGCTTGCCGCTGTCATCTTAATCAGGCCGTTTTCGTGCATGGCTTTTATGCCCTTTGCCACAATCTCCACGTCTGCCTTAACGTATGATATTTCTTCCTCTGTTGGTACATGGTTGAAATCCCTGTTTTCGGCATAGTCCAAGTCCAGTTTATGAACGTCCAGTCCGAAAGCTTTTGGAATGTCCCTTACGGGGAGAGTTATGAGCTTGTAACTGTCTATGAACTCAACTACGCTACCGTTGAAAAAGTGAACAGTGCAAGTATAAAACATTCCCATGTCTGATATCAGCGTTGAGAAATACCCCTCTTTAGGCTTCCTCTCACTGGTATGCCTGTATCCGTTATGAAACAGCCAATAAAACATGAATTGAACATCGAATTTAATGTTGTGAAAATACGCCTTACAGTCAACAGTAGATATCTCCTCCATGAAACTGTCAATATCCGTCCCGTATACAAACGTAGTGCAATCTATGTCACATTTTCCCCATAACCATACACGGGTTTCGTTTGGGTCAACCACTGTCTCAAAATCAACACTATAAACAGGTTTTTGCACATCATGTACGCCTTATAAGCTCATTCCACACATCGAGTATGCGTTCAAGAGCCGCTTCCCTTCCTTTTTGGTCGTACAAAAAATTAATCTGCAAAACATCACTATAAGATGATAGCTGACCTAACAAGAAAGTGGATATATCCATACCTGTCACCAAGTCATATATCTTGTTAGCAAGCTCAATACTTGCTACATCCCCGGCAAATGTAGCAGGTCCAAGCATTTCGTTAACAAGGGCATTTATATAGTTCGTTCTCCACAGCTCCGCTTTTTCCCTGTAATAGCCTTCCTCTATCTTCTTTAACAGTTCTTCATATTTTACCGTGTCACCTGTCTTTAACCCAAGGTCCCTAAGGAAGAAGTCATTGTCAGAGGGAAATCTTCCATAGGGAGTTGTCCTTCCCACCTGTTCCTGAGTCTGTACTTCCGGCCTAAGCTCATCAACCTTTTTACGTCTCCGTCTGTTCCTTTCGTTTATACGTTTTTCCCGTATCTCTATTTCCTTGCGTCTCCATTCGGTAGTAAGGTCGTTCCCATATGTCTCTGGAATGAGCGTCTTAGCAGTTGCCCGTTTAATCGCCGCTAAGTAATCCCGGTACTCCTGTAAGGTTTGAATCTTCTCCATAGCTTCACTTGCCGTCTGCTTCTGGGGAAGGATATAAGATAAGTCACCCAGTCTGGACTCTGCGGAGCGTATCCTCCGATTAAAGTTCAGTATCTCTTTTCTCAGCTCATTTTTTCGAGCTTTCGTCCATCGTATTTTAGTGCTCTTTGCCATGTGATTTCCTCCCCATTAAAGAAAATGAGAAAACCTCTGCTCTCGACCTTCCTGTACAAGTTAACGTCCGTCAGGTCCTTACTGATACGAAAGTCCATCTTAAATCTGTTAGACAGGCTATCCTCTGTTTCTTCATAGAATCCATTTCGCAGGGCAATAAAGCGGGTCTTTATGCTGTCGCTGGAAAAGCAATACTCTATTTCATTAAGATTGTCATATTGTACAGTGTAGGTAAAGGGAGACTTTTTAAGGTCGTGCTCTACACCATATCTCGTCATCGTTTTTCACCACCTTATAAGTACGGCCCCCTTAACGGGGGCCGGTTCGTTATACCATTTTCAGATTGATTGTAAAGCCGTTCTTAGTCTTTACTTCATATGGAACAAGCTTTACCGGCGTTTCAAAGTGCAATCCGCCAAACAGTGCATTAAGCTTCTTAATGCAGTTATACACTCCCCAGGAGGTAGCTGAGTAAACTCCATCTTCACAGATAAGAGACACACGGGGACAGGTGTTCTGGGTGCCATCTTCGTTCTGTACCTGTACCGGCTGGACTATAACATCTAGGACGTGCAACTCCTTGTTGATAGCTTCCTTTACCGTGTTGTCACCGCCGTTCATAGCGTTGAACATCTTAGCCTTATCTTCCAGTGTCTCAGGAAGGAAGGAGCAATACACCCCGGCCCCTTCCTCGGTCAGACCGTTTACAATGGACTGCTCGGTATCCTTGCGGATTGCAATAGCTTCCTCTGCGCTCATAATCTCGGCAAAATTCTGTTCCTGCTTCTTCATTGTTAGTTATCCTCCTTCTCAACAATAGTGGCGTTAGCGATAAAGTTATACAAAGACATGGTGTAAGTCTCCTTTACCGTGGTCACCTTTGCCATAACGTACCCCTCCATGCCGTTGGATTCCATGTAGGCGGCTGACGTTCTCGGCCCCATCTTCTCAGCACAGATAACCTCTTTCATGTCAGAGATAGACAGGTCATCGTTCATCTTTACAAAGGTGTGCTTGTAGCTGGTGATGGTTCTAGTGATGTTTTTCATGATTGTTCCGTCCTTTCTGTTATTCCCTCTTTCGAGGATATCTAATTCTACCACAAAATTTCGTTTTTGTCAATACTTTTTCCGAAAAATTTTACAAACTTTTTGCTAAAAGAAACTGACCCAGATTCCGCACGAATGAGATTGCAAACAGCGCACAGAGCAAGTAACCTATAAGTGTCATGGTTAGAGAAAACATACCCGGCTCATTTTCGTTGATATACACCAACGTCAAGCCCACTACTAAAAGTCCGATACTACAAAGAATAGCTACCAACTTAGGATACCCCCTATAAACACTGAATAAATCATACCTATAAAGCCAACGGCCATAAAGCACATCCCCACCCCTCTGAATATGTACTTTAAAACCCACCATGACGGTTCTGAACAATACATCATACACCCATAGAAAATAAGTGCAAGAAAGAAGCCGACTATCACTACGCTAATCCACATCCACGCCCACCCCATTAAACATCTCGCTCCATGGGACTATCCCTATGACTATCATGTTGTAGAGCCTCTGCTCCTGCATGATATCGTATGCCTTACGGCTTGCCTGTTGCTTACTGCGAGCCTTTATCTTATACTGCCTGAATTTTCCGTTCATATCCGTGCAGGTGACCCGGTAGTATCTCTCTGACATATTATACATCATTCTCATCCTCCAACAACTCCTCTAGCACTTTCAGCATTTCGTCATACAGGTCGTTGGAAGCCTGTCGTGCTTCCGTCACTTCGTCTATCAGCTTCTCTACTCTCCATCTCTCGGCTGAACTCATCGTAAACCTCCCTCACTCTCTTTAAGGTTTGAAGCCTTTCACGTTGTAGCCTAGTTTCTGTATCCACCACGCCACGGACGCTTTCCGTGTAGATATATTCCAGCTCTGCTTGTTTAATGGCTCTTGAGAGCCATTTATTGAAGTCCATTGGTGTCTCTCCTTTCTATACCTAGCAATCTCATGATATAGCACAGTTCAACCCATCGGTTTTTGAAATAGGTATCTCCCCTCTTTATGCCTAGTACATACAGCTCTCTTTCACGTTCCTGCAATAGCTTTACCATGTTTTCGTCCATTATTTACCCTCCTCATCAAATAGCGCTAATATTGACTTGAGTATAGATAACTGCCCCCTGTTATATACGTTATCCTTTGCCCCATTCTCTAAGGCTTTTATCAGTAGCTCGATAGTGTATCTTTGTAGGGTTATCTCATTTTTCATGTTAGTTATCCTCCTCATCAAACAACAATAGTAAGGCTTTTAATAAATCTAGTCTGCCATTAGCATACTCACTAGTTTCTTTCGTGCTCATTTCGTCCATTAAGTTTTCTATAACGGAACGGTATAAAGTAATCTCGGTTTTCATGCTTGTTCCCTCTCCTTCAAACTGCAATAACATAGCTTTTAGTAGGTCAAGTCTGCCATGATTGTATTCGTTCACGTCTTTCTTGTTTACATCGTCAATCAATCTCTCAACCACTGAACTGTAAATCACTATTTTGGCTTTCATAATTAAGCTCCTTTCTTTACGATGGTTGTTTTAGCGTAAAAATGATTAGTATAAGCTTCAGCAAATATCTTAGCATTTACATAGTCTGGAAACTCCCCAGCTATATATTCCACCTGTGCTCCCTTTTCTAATAACCACTTAATGGCTAAAACCTGATATTCCATACTTAATCTCCTTTCTTTACTCATCGGACATCCCTGTCTAATGTCTTTATACCCATGTCGTTCATTAGACCCCAAACGCTATTCCATGCGGCCCGCTTATATTTTGCCTGTATGGAATCTTTACCAAACACTCTTTCTACTACTTTCAGGTTTTCCCAGAGGTCCAATTCCTTTTCCTGAATGGTGGTTATCATGGTTGATTTAGTCATTTATTAACTCCCCTTTCTATGGTTCTATTGTACCAGAAAATAAAGCACTTGTCAACACTTTTCTCAAAACTTTTTCAAGAAAATTTTACGAAACAATTTTAACGACTGGCAATATGACCCTTCCCATAGTGCGTATCGCTACGAACAGTACAGCGTAGTATGTCACTTAGTCAGCCTTCCCTCTTCCCGCTCTGCTAGGCTCGGTGTGTCTC
>ULYD01023770.1_pt1 | contig 16961 bp, 13 predicted proteins | sample 1961831 | NCBI WGS metagenome assembly ULYD01 (sample SAMEA4835854, study PRJEB28245) | human gut metagenome | biome: gut microbiome; material: fecal sample | place: Denmark | collected 2008 | reverse complement strand
ACCGTCCGGATCCAGGGCGTGGATCCCCGGTCCCTCACCGGCCCGCAGCGGCGGGCACTGTACGGCTATGTGGAGCAGCGGTTCCATCCGGTCCCCGGCACCGTCCGGGATCAGATCACCCTGTATGATGACACCATCACAGGGGGGCAGGTCCGCCGGGCCGCGGAGCTGGCGGGACTGGCGGAGGCCATCGGCGCCCTGCCGCAGGGCTATGACACCCCCTGCACCCCGGACATTTTCTCTCAGGGACAGTGGCAGCTGTTGTCCATCGCCCGGGCGGTGGCGGCGGACCCCAAGCTGCTTTTGCTGGACGAGATCACAGCCAATCTGGACGCGGAGACGGAGCGGGCGGTGCTGCGGGCCTTGAAGAGGGCTACGGCGGACCGGACGGTGCTCTCCATTTCTCACCGGGTCGGGGCGGACACGGGACGGCTCATTCCCATTGGGGAGGAGTCATAGCCAGAAACCGAGCCAGCGCGGGGTTGGGGTTGGTGGTCTGCCACGCGGCGATGATCTCCTCCACCTCTCCCTCGCCGATGAGGGGGACAAACACCAGATTGTCGGCGTTGTAGAGCTTTTCCACGCAGTAGGCGGGGAGGATGGAAATACCCTCCTCGGCGGAGACCATCATGAGGATGCTCTCCGTGTCGGCGGAGCGGAAGAGGATGTTGGGCTTGTAGCCCGCCTCGTTGTAAAGCTGCATGAAAAAGGCGTCGCCGTAGGAATCGTCGGCGGCGTCAGGGGACATGTAGAGGATGGTCTCTCCCCGCAGCTCCTGCCGCCGGAGCTGCTGCCGCTGGGCCAGCGGGTGTCCGGCGTACAGCGCCACCACCAGCCGGGCCTTTTCCACGGTGCGGCAGGCCACGCCCTCCTGGGTTTTCAGGTTGGTACTGTCCCAGGTGAAAATGATGTCATATTCATGGTGCAGCAGCCCCGCCGCCAGCGCGTCGGTGGAGCAGCGGTAAAAGGTGATGAGCACGTTGCCGTTCTGCTGGTGAAATTGGCGGATATGGGCGGACAGGTCGCTGCGCTCATACCCCCGGACGTAACCCACCCGCAGCGTGCCGGAGAGTCCGGTGGAGGCGTCATGGACCCGCTCCTGCGCCCGGCTCATCCGCTCTAAGATCCCCTTGGCCTCCCGGAGGAAGATGGTCCCCGCGGGGGTCAGGCTCACGGGGCGGGTACTCCGGTCAAAGAGGGGACAGCCCAGCGTCTCCTCCAGCAGACGGATCTGCTGGGTGATGGCGGTCTGGGAAATGTAGAACTGCTCGGCGGCTTTCGTGAAGCTGCGGCTCTCCGCCGCGGCCACGAAATACTTCAGCTGATTTCGATTCATAACGCCCTCCCATGACACAAAATAAGTTTTTCTTATTTTATCATGAAAAAATCCCCCTTGTAAAGGGGAATTTTTTCCGCTAAGATAAGTGCATATTTGTTGTGTGTAAGCGAGGTACTTAGAAATGCAAAGAGAATCCTTCGGCTCCCGGCTGGGCTTCCTGCTGGTGAGCGCGGGCTGCGCCATCGGCATCGGCAACGTGTGGCGCTTCCCCTATATCACCGGCAAGAACGGCGGCGGCTACTTCGTCCTGTTCTATCTGGTGTGCCTGCTGCTGTTGGGCGTCCCCGTGATGACCATGGAGCTGGCGGTGGGCCGCGGCGGCCGCAAGAGCGCCGTGCTGGCCTACAAGAATCTGGAAAAGCCCGGCTCCAAGTGGCACCTCCACGGCTGGTTCTGTCTGGCGGGCTGCTATCTGCTGATGATGTATTACACCACCGTCACCGGCTGGATGGTGAACTATTTCGGCAAATTCCTCACCGGCGGCTTTCACGCCGGTATGACCGGCGACGAGATCTCCGGGATGTTCGGCACCATGCTGGGCAGCCCCGGCTCCATGGTCATCTTCACGGAGCTGGTAGTGGTCACCGGCCTGATCGTGTGCAGCTTTGGCCTTCAGAAGGGTCTGGAGCGGGTGACCAAGGTCATGATGATCTGCCTGCTGGCACTGATCGTGGTGCTGGCGGTCCACAGCCTGACCCTCTCCGGCGCGGCGGAGGGCATGAAGTTCTACCTGCTGCCCTCCGTGGACACCATCCGGGAGCACGGTCTCGGCAGCCTCATCACCGACGCGATGAATCAGGCGTTCTTCACCCTGTCTCTGGGCATCGGCGCCATGGAGATCTTCGGCAGTTACATGAGCGACGAGCAGACCCTCCCCGGCGAGGCCGTGCGGATCTGTATTCTGGATACCTTCGTGGCCCTTATGGCGGGCGCTATCATTTTCCCTGCCTGCTTCACCTTCGGCGTTGCGCCCGGTGAAGGCCCCGCGCTGATCTTTCAGACCCTGCCGCCTCTGTTCGTGAACATGTCCGGCGGCCGCTTCTGGGGCACGCTGTTCTTCCTGTTCATGGTGTTCGCCAGCTTCTCCACGGTGCTGGCGGTGTTTGAGAACATTCTGGCCGTCTGCATGGACACCTTCGGCATCAGCCGCAAGAAGGCCGTGCTCATCAACGGCGTACTGCTGGCCCTCCTGAGCCTGCCCTGCGTGTTCGGCTACAACATCTGGAGCGATTTCCACCCCATTCTGGGCAAGGACGTGCTGGACAGCGAGGACTTCCTCGTGACCAACCTGCTGCTGCCCATCGGCTCTCTGGTGTACCTGCTGTTCTGCGTCAGCAAATGGGGCTGGGGCTTCGACAAGTATGTGGCGGAGGCCAACAAGGGCAAGGGCCTGAAATTCGCCAAGTGGCTGAAGCCCTATTTCCAGTTCGTCCTGCCGGCGCTGATCGTTGTGATCTTCCTGCAGGGCCTGCTGTAAAGTGGAACAACATTACAGCGATAGAGGGGGGGAATTTCCCCTGTACGGGACATTTTCCCATCAGCCTGCACGGTGAAATGACCGGAAATGCAAGAAATATAAGAACATAGGAGGCGTGTCAACAGACACGCCTCCTATGACTTTTATTGGGGGAATTTACAGAGACCGACTCATGCGATGTTACAGCACCAGCGCCTCCTTCAATACCCGGAGGGAGGCCAGGTGGCCCTCCAGCATGGGCATGGTCAGGTCCTCCATTTCCAGAGACACGTCGCCGTCATAGCCCGCCATCCGCACGGTGGAGAAAAACTCCTTCCACCACTGGGCGCCGTGGCCGCAGCCCACAGCCACGTAATTCCACGAACGCGTGCGGAACTGGTCGATGGGCTTCGTGTCCAAAAGGCCGTTTGGTCCGGCCATCCGCCGCTCCGGGCGGGAGTCCTTGCCGTGGACGTGGTAGAGAGCGCCCTGCTCCCCCAGCACCCGGGCGGCCTCGATGGGGTCGCCGCCCATCCAGAACAGGTGGGAGGGGTCCAGATTCATGCCCACCATGGGGCCCACGGCCTCCCGCAGGCGGAACAGGGTCTCCGGGTTGTATACCAGCTGCATCCCGTGGTTTTCCAGCGCGATCTGACGAATGCCGCAGTCCTCCGCCATACGGACCAGCTCTTTCCACTTGGGGATGGCCACCTCGTTCCACTGGTAGTCCAGAATGTTCTGGGTCTCCGGCGGCCAACTGGTGGTGATCCAGACGGGGGTCTTGTCACCGGGACAGCCGGCGGGCAGGCCGCTCATCATCACGATCTTCTCCACGCCCAGCAGCTTCGCCAGACGGAAGGTTTTCTCCGTCACCTCCCAGTCCTTCTGGAAGGCAAGGGGGTTGCCGGAGCAGTTCAGGGCGCACAGGGCGATATCCCGGCGGCGAAGCTGGTCCATCCAGCGCTGCCGGGCCGTTTCGGAGCCGAGCAGTTCGTCCAAGTCGATGTGGGGCGCGCCGGACCAGTTGCCGGTGCCGATCTCCACGGCCTGAACGCCCTGCGCCACGCAGAAATCCAGCATGGCCGCAAAGGGCATATCCAGTGTGCAGGTTTTGATAGAAAGCCGCATAGGGGACCTCCTTGGTCATTGATCTTTTTGGGGGGCCGCTGCGGGGCGGCGCATGAAAATCGTCTTTTTTCGCGGGGAGTTGAGGGGCGCTATTCCTTGGTGAACCACAGATCCAGATCCACAGGACCCTCGATGCCGTCCACAACGCCGCTCTCGCTGTACTGCCAGAGGGTCACGCCCCGGTCCAGCGCCGGGACGGGGCCGTAGCTGGCCAACCAGACCGGCAGGTGCGCCAGCTCCTCCATGCCGTACATGCTTCCGGCCCAGTGGAGGTTCATGTAGACCACCGGCTCATAGCCCGCCTGACGGATCACGTCGCAGAAGGCGAGAGCGTTCTGGGTGGCCTGTTCGCCGGTGAGATCGTCGGTCCGGGCCTCGTCCGCCGTGTAAAATTCCAGATCATAGGCGATGGGGCCGCTGACGTTCGTCCCCCGGAGCCGCTCCACCACGAACCGGGCTTCCTCGGCGGCTTCCTCCTCCGTGACGGCCTGAGAGTAGAAGTAAACGCCCACCGTTAACCCCGCTTTGGCGGCGTCGGCGGCGTTCTGGGCGAAGGCGTTGTCCTCCACCAAAGCCCCGGTGCCGTAGCCCCGGAAGCCAACCCGCAGCATGGCGAAGTCCGCTCCGGCGGCTTTTACGGCGGGCCAGTCCACGACACCTTGATAGCTGGAAACGTCCACCCCGGCATAGGCGGTAACGCCGGGGGCGTCATATTGGTAAAACGGCTCCCTGCGGGTCAGGGCTTCCTCACTGACGGTGATGCCCGGCCCCGGCGCGGTATGGGCCCGCCATTCCAGAATACCCCAGATCCCAAGGCCCGCCAATACCAGCACCGCCAGCAGCCAGCCACGGCGGTTGGGCGCGGCCCGCTTGCCGCCTTTCTTTTTTTCTTCCATATGTGTTCCCCCTCCAGCGTGTCGAAAAATTCTTTTCTCCCCGCCGAGTTAGTTTTCAGAACTTTATAAAAGTTCTGAAAACTAAGGATTTTAATGGCGCAGGACACCCTTCTTGGGTTTCCCGCGCACACCCTTCCTTACCGCTGCGGAGAAATTGCTGCTTTATCGACAGCATCCCCCTCTTTTCTGCTCATAGACTACCACCGGCGGCGCTGCCTTTGGTGAACAAAGTCTGAATTTGCCGCAAAAAGGGGAGGGGACGGCTCAGGTTTCCTGCGCCAGCATCCGCAGGGCGAACAGGGTGTGGAGCGCTGCGCCGGTGGGGAGAACGTCCTCATTGAACACCACCGCCTCGTTGTGCATGGGCTTGCCGTAGCGAGGGTCCTCCTGCGGCGTTCCGGCCCCCAGCAGCAGGTAGGCGCAGGGCAGCTCATAGGTGAAGGAGGCGAAGTCCTCGGAGCCCATGCCGCCCTGATCCAGACGGTACACCCGCTCCTTGCCAGCCAGCTCCTCCGCCCAGCCCGCGACCCGGTCCATCAGGGCGGGATCGTTTACCAGCGGCGGCGCGGAGGCGATCTCCTCCACCTGGGCGCTGCCTCGGAAGGCCGCCGCCGTGTTTTCCGCGATGACCCGGATGCGCTCCATGATCCGGGCGCTGAGCTCCCGGTCAAAGGTGCGGATGGTGCCCTCCAGCACCGCCTCCTCCGGGATGATGTTGGGGGCCTGTCCCCCCTGAAACCGGCCCACCGTCACCACGGCAGGCTCCTTGGCGGAGATCTCCCGTGCGGTCAGCTCCTGCAGAGAGAGGTAGATGTGGGCGGCGATGTTGATGGGGTCCACGCCGGTCTCCGGCATGGCCCCGTGGCAGCCGGTGCCCCGGACGGAGACCCGGAACAGGGTGCAGCCCGCCATGAACGTCCCCCGGCCGCAGAGTACCATGCCGGAGGGGGTGCCGGAGTTGACATGAAGGGCCAGCGCCGCTTTGGGCGACGGCGCATCCTTCAGGACTCCGGCCGCCAGCATGGACTTGGCCCCGGTGAAGCCCTCCTCGTCCGGCTGGAACACCAGCCGCACCGTGCCCTTCAAGTCCGCCTGATGCCGCTTGAGTAAAGCGGCGGCGCTTAACAGCATGGCGGCGTGCATATCGTGGCCGCAGGCGTGCATGGCGCCGTTTTCCGACTGAAAATCCAGTCCCGTGGCCTCCCGGACCCGGAGAGCGTCCATATCCGCCCGGAGCAGCACGCACCGGCCGGTGTCCTCACCGGTGATGTCCGCCACCACGCCCCCGGCCAGCGGGCGGGGCGTATACCCCAGCGCCGTCAGCCGTTCCGTCACATAGGCGGCGGTGCGGGGCAGGGAGGGGCCCACCTCCGGGTCCCTGTGCAGGGTTCGGCGATCCGTCAGAAGCTGGGGCTTCAGGGCTTCCGCCTCTGCCAGCAGAGCTTTGGTATCCATGGTCATAGCACGTCATCCTTCCTTTGAACTGCGCCGTTTCCGGCAAGCTTACAATACGGTTATTATACCGCAGGGAAGGGCGTTGTCAAACACCGCCGGAGAAAAAACGGAGCTGCGCCAAGTATCTTTCTTATTTTCCTGATAGGACTTCGGCGAGAAAGGTGAGCGCGGACTGTCTTGGTAGCCGCTGGCGGCGCTGGACTGAGCGGCAGAGACACTTGCCGCAAAGGGCGGAGCTTAGGCATGCAGATCAGCCAGTTCTGGTGATGCGGACTGGCCAAGCTGTGGAGTAAGCGGGACAAAGTGTTTAAATTTTTGCCGGGCAGAAATTGAGACTTGAAAAAAATGATAAACTTGATGAAATTGATAAGGTTTTGATTGACTTCAAAAGAAATCGGCAGTATTATGCGACCAACAAAAACGGTATGTTAAAGGAAAGGAGCGGCAGCTATGTTTAATCTGAGTTCTCGAATGCTGATCTGCATGTACATGGACATGGCTATGCCGATGCCCATGCATTTGTGCGCTCATTTGCTGCCTTTCCGGAACATCCGGGGTCGAATGTGTCTCTGTGGATCATAATATGCAGAGTTATCTGGCCTTCGGCGATGACGAGGAGATCTTGAACCTGGGGGCCAAGGCCATCTCCGATCATCTCAAGGCCCAGGGTGTAACGTTGGAATTTTCTCTGGACGAGGGCGGCGGCAAGATCGAGTCCAGCGCGGCCTTCGGTGCTCCGGATATTTCCATCGCCCATGTGGACCTGATGGAGAAGGGCTATGCGGACCTGGAACTGTCTGTCCGCTCCATCGGCGGCCATTCCAGCCGCCCCTACGGCGGCACGTCCCTGGAGCACCTGGCCTGCGCCATCGCCGACATCACCCGCAAGCCCTTCCCGGTGCAGCTCAGCCCGGTGATGATGGGGGCCTTTGAGACTCTGGCACCCTACATCACCACAGAGCCGCTGAAAACCCTGGTGCAGGATGTGGAGGCCAACGCGGACGCCATCGCCGCCTACTGCTTCCGGGACCGGACGCTGTTTCCCTTCGTCACCACCACGATAGCCCCTACCATCATCCGGGGCAGCAGCAAGGCCTGCAACGTGATGCCCCAGGATATGCAGGCGGTCATCAACTTCCGTCTGGCGGATGGCGACACGGCGGAGAGCGTCATGGCGCATTGTAGGGAGGCGGTTCAGGACCCGACGGTGGAAATGCGCTATTTGCAGGCGAACGACCCCTCCGCCACCGCCCGGCGGGACGGCTACGGCTACCGCACGGTGGTGAAGAGCATGGAGCGGTATTACCCCGGCGTGGTATTCCTGCCGTCCATGACCGTGGGGGCAACGGACGCCCACCACTATGAGCAGATCTGGGACACCTGCCTGCGGTGCAGTCCCTTCATGGCAGAGCCGCAGGAGGCGGCCGCTGGCGTCCACGGGACCAACGAGCGCATCCCGGTGCGGGCCTATTTGCAGGGCATTCGGGTCCTCATCGACCTGATGGAGCACGTGAACCTATCCTGCTAATGTGCTAAGGCACGTATGCGCATCCGAGACCGCACTTCAGAAATTGAACGAGTGAAAAAGCTGCCGGGGAGTTGATGATTTCCCCGGCGGCTTTTTTGCGGTCAGCAGAAGGTTGGATTTCCGCAGAAAAATGCCCGAAGGAGATGTTCCTTCGGGCATTGCGTGTATTCGGCAGAAATCAGCTGCTTTTTCCCAGATACGCTTCCTTCACCCGGCTGTCCGCCAGCAGCTCCGCGCCGGTGCCGGACATGGTGATGGTGCCGGTCTCCAGCACATAGGCGAGGTCCGCGATCTTCAGGGCCATGTTAGCGTTCTGCTCCACCAGCAGCACCGTGACGCCCTGCCGGTTGATCTCCCGGATGATGGAGAAGATGTCCTGCACCACCAGCGGGGCCAGGCCCAGAGACGGTTCATCCAGCATCATCAGCTTGGGGCGGGACATGAGAGCACGGCCCACGGCCAGCATCTGCTGCTCGCCGCCGGAGAGGGTGCCCGCCAGCTGCCAGCTCCGCTCCTCCAGACGGGGAAACAGGCTGTACACCCACTGGATGTCTTTTTCGATCTCCGCTTTGTCCCGGCGCAGATAGGCCCCGATCTTCAGATTTTCCAGCACCGTCATATCCGGGAAGACCCGGCGGCCCTCCGGACTCATGGCGATGCCGGTGGAGATGATCTTGTCGATGGACTTGCCCAGCAGCTCCTGCCCGTCCCACTGGACGGAGCCGCCGGAGGCCTTTACCAGTCCGGTGATGGTCCGCAGGGTGGTAGATTTGCCTGCGCCGTTGGCGCCGATCAGCGTCACGATCTTGCCGTCCGGTACTTCCAGAGAAATGCCCCGGAGGGCCTGAATGCCGCCGTAGTGGACCTGGAGGTTTTCAATTTTAAGCATCGTCCGCCACCCCCAGATACGCGTCGATGACGCGCTGATTTTTTTGGATCTCCGCCGGTGTGCCGTGGGCGATCAGCTTGCCGAAATCCAGCACATAGATGCGGTCGGAAATGCCCATGACCAGATTCATGTGGTGCTCGATGAGGAGGATCGTGATCTTGAATTTCTCCCGGATCTCCCCGATAAAGGCTGTCAGCTCCTCCGTTTCCTGAGGGTTCATGCCGGCGGCCGGCTCATCCAGAAGCAGCAGCTTCGGCTCCGCCGCCAGTGCCCGGGCGATCTCCAGCCGCCGCTGCTTGCCGTAGGGCAGGCTGGTGGCCAACTCGTTTTTCACGTCGGACAACCCTACGATCTCCAGCAGCTCCTCCACCTGCGCTCGCTGGGCCGCCTCCTCCTTCCGGTTCAGCCGGAACGCGGCGGAAAACACGCTGCTGGTGGAGCGGCAATGCTTGGCGATGAGCACATTGTCGAACACCGTCTGGGTCTTCCACAAACGGATGTTCTGGAAGGTCCGGGCCATGCCCGCCCGGGTGATCTTATCCGGGGTAGGGGAGAGGGTCTCCGTGAAAAGTCCGTCACACTGGCCCTTGTACTGTTTTTTCATTTTGCCCTGGGGGTGGTTTTCGATGATCTTCGCCCCATCGAACCACACCGCGCCGTTGGTGGGCTGGTATACGCCGGTGATGACATTGAAGGCGGTGGTCTTTCCCGCGCCGTTGGGTCCGATGAGGGCCACGATCTCCCCCTCGTTGACCTCCAGCTCCAGATCGTCCACAGCCACAACGCCGCCGAACTGCATGGTGATGTGATCCAGTCTCAAAAGCTGCTCACTCATGGCTGTACCGCCTCCTTCTTCGCTTTTTTCTGCCGCTTTTTCAGGAGATCCGGCAGCTCTTTATCTCCCATGATGCCCTTTCGGAAGAACAGCACCACCACCATGATGATGACGGAGAACACCACCATCCGGAAGCCGGTGCGCAGGAAGGGGACCTTGAAGCTGCCGATGTAGGTCTCGGTGTCCAGAAACCGCAGCCACCACTCACTGGCCGCCACATACAGGAATGCCGCGATGCAGCTGCCGGAGATGGAGCCGATACCGCCGATGACCACGATCAGCAGGATCTCGTAGGTCATGGCCGTGGTGAACACCTTGGCCTGCGCCTGATTGGCGAACATGGCGAACAGGCCGCCGCCCACTCCGGCGAAAAACGAGCTGATGCAGAAGGCCAGCCGCTTGTGGCGGGCCAGATTGATGCCCATGGCCTCTGCCGCCACCTCATCATCCCGGATAGCCTTGAAAGCCCGGCCGTAGGTGGAGTTGATCAGCAGCACGATCACCGCCACGCACACCCCCGCCAGCAGAAACGGTACGAAGGTGGACAGCCGCAGGATCACCTTGCCGTCGGCATTCTGGATATTGAAGCTGGAGAAGGTGGGGAAGTTTTTCAAGGCGTTGGCGCCGTTGGTCACAGGGCCGAGGGGGTCCCACTGGAAAATGGCCCGGATGATCTCCGCGAAGCCCAGGGTGGCAATGGCCAGATAGTCGGACTTCAGACGCAGCACCGGCAGGCCGATGAGCCACGCCACCGCTGCCGCCACGCAGCCGCCCAGAAACAGGGCCAGCAGAACGCCCAGCACCAGCCCCACAGCCCCGCCGCCGAACAGCTCCGGCAGGGAGAAATTCACGGCGGAGCCGTTATAGAGATAGTACACCGCTTCCCGGTCCGCCGTGGGAATGGTGAGAATGGCGTAGGTGTAAGCGCCCAGCAGCATGAAGCCCGAAGAACACCGTGCCCATACCCATGAGACAGACAAAAATGCTGCTGTACTCCATACGATACTCCCTTTCGTGATTCCCCCGCCGGGAAACAGTGCTCCGCCGCTGACGGAGCGCAGCCCGGCTTGTGTCGGGGGCAAGGTATTGTGGCTATCATACCATGCCGGCGCAGAAAAGCAAAGAGTCTTGTGAAAAAGGACGCCGATTTTTAGCGGATGTTTTCTGAAAAATCTGTCAGAATCCACACTCAGACAGCAGGGAGAGGGGCTGCTTGTCGTCTTAGCTGAATCGTAAAACGATTACGGAAAAATTGAGGCAGAGATCCGCTGCGGACAGCGCATCACCGCCGTCCCTCTCTAAAATCGCTGCGTATTAAAAGATACAACCCTCTTGCCATTTTAAAAAGAAATGATTACAATGATCCTGCGTTTAAGGGCTTTTACTTTAGGCCGCGATGAATGGCTCACTCAAAAGCCCTTGGCAAAAAAGGATTGAAATATAAAAGCAAACGTGCGAGACTGTGCTGCGAGCATATCTCAACCAGAGAAGAAGGTGAAATCATGAGCGTGACCGTATCCGACCTGCTGAAGCTGCCGTCCCTGCAACAGGCTCGCGTTATTGGCGGCGCAGGCGGGCTGAAAAAAGTTGTGTCTTCGATCTCCGTATTGGAATCTACCGATCCGGGGGTCCTGATCAACGAGGTGTTTCGCCATAACAAATACCCCGGCAGTGAGATCGTCATTACCGGCTTTCTTAACTGCATCAATGATGTGGAGTGCCAGTGCTCCAATCTGCTGCGGCTCATTGAGGGCGGGGAAGTGGGGATGGTGCTGTATTATGTGGGCGTCTACCTCCCCCGGGTGGACCGGCGATTGATCGAGATCGCTGACGCCAATGATTTCGTCCTGATCTGTATGCCGGAGGGCCAGCGGCATCTCCGTTACAGCGACCTGATTACCGACGTGACAGAGTGCATCTACAAGGACCGCCTGGTACCGGGCTCCCTTGTGTCGGACATCCTTGCACGGATCTCCTCGGCACCGCACCACCAGCAGACGGTGGGGACCGCGCTGCAAATGCTGTGCGCGGAGCTGGGGTGCTCCGCCGTGCTGACTACCCATGAAGGCAACATCCTGAATCTTGCGACCTGGCCCAGCGGTATGGAGGACACGGTCCGGGAGGGGATAGGACGCTGTCTGCCGCTTTCGGCTGAGCAGACCTGCGCACCCTGCCCCTTCCTTGCGGATGCGGAAATGTCCTGTATTTCTATCCGCTCAGATCTGGCGCAGCCGCTCCGTCTGGCGCTGATCAAGGTCGGCGCGCCGCTGGGGGCTACATTGGTGGAGCAGGCGGCGGATATCGTGAGAATCTGCATCAATATCTGGGGAAAGCAGCATGGCGCTGTGGCGATCCATGAATTGCTGCGGGCGATCTTGCAGGACGAGCCGCTGAAAATGCGCCGTCTGGCGGAGATCTTTCATGTGGACGTTGCCTCTGTTCATGAGCTGTGGATGCTGTGCGGCGCGGATGCCGGGGAAGTGGAGCAGCGGATCGAGCAGGATCTGGCTCTGGCCAGACAGTGTGCGGATACCGTTGTGGGCGCGATCTATGAAGGACAGCCGGTCATGTGCCTGAGCACGCCGCATTCATTGAGAGAAACCGAGAGCGCAATTCAGGAGATCCTTTCGTGTGCGCTGAAGACCAGCCCGGATGCTGTTGTGGTGCGATGCAGCGGATTGTCCAATACAACAAGCTGCCGGAGAGCGTATTTGTTGACTCTCGACAATTTGGAGGATGCCAAGCGCATTTTCCCTCATAAAAAAATGTTCCTGCAAGGGGAACTGGAGCTGGCAGCTTCCTGCCGCAAGCGCATTGACGAAGGGGAGGCTGCTGCTGTGCGGCGCACCCTGCCGCTGACAGCGTTGCAGGCTGACCGGGAATACCACGATCTGCTTGATACGGCCTGTGTCTTCCTGCTGGACTGCGACGGCAGCGTTACACGGACCGCGGAGATGCTGTTTCTCCATAAGAACACCATCAAGTACCGGCTTCAGAGGATCGCGGACCTGCTGGGCTACCGTCTGGGAAAAATGCCGGAGACCATCGAGCTTTACCGCAGCGCAGCGGTTTACCGGCTCCTCCATGAGATTCGTTGATATTTACAATAAGTACGGCTGCACTGTTTGTCCTTTGGGACAAGCAGTGCAGCCTTTTTTCTGCCTATCCGACAGTATTCTTCACTGCTTTGAAGTGCTATACTTGCCCCATTCTTTGGTTCGGACACAGAATATACCCAAGAGAAAGAGGTGTTTTCCCATGCGTGAAAACAACAGCGGCTTCAAAATTGATGAATCACAGCGCCAAAGCTGGCTGTCCATTGCGGCAGTCTGGGCGGGCGGCATGATCTGCGTGCCCTGCCTGATGATCGGCGGCGTGCTGGCTGGCGGCGGACTGAGCCTCGGTCAGATCGTCCTGTCCATCCTGATCGGCTACGGCCTGATCTGCGCCTATATGATCTGCATCGGTATGCAGGCCTGCGATACCGGACTGCCGGTGTCTGTGATGGCTTCCGGTGCGCTGGGCGAAAAGGGCGCACGGTATATCATCAGCACACTTCTTGCGATCGCCTGCGTCGGTTGGTTCGGTATCCAGTCTGCCACCTGCGGCAGCGCCTTTGCCAGCATGGTGGCCAATATGCTGGGCACGGAGGCATCCCCGGTATTTGTTTCCATCAGCTCCATCGTCTGGGGCGTCATCATGCTGCTGACGGCCTGCGTCGGCTTCAAGGGCCTCAAGTGGCTCAATTATATTGCCGTGCCGCTGCTGGTCATCGTCTGCCTGTACGGTCTCGTTGCCGGTATTACCACAAATGACGGCGGCAGTGCCATCGCAAACTATGCGCCTGAGAATTCCTCCGGCATGGTGTTCGGTATCTCTATGGTGGTCGCATCCTTCGCCTTGGGCGGCGTGATCTCCGCCGACTACTGCCGCTTTGCCAAGAGCCGTGCGGATGTGGTGAAATCCTCCCTTGTGGGCGTTATTCCCGCAGGACTCTTTATGCTGCTGACCGGTGCGCTTATGAGCGTCGTGACGGGCCAGTATGACATTTCCGCCATCCTCGCCTCTCTGGGCGTACCGTTTGTCGGTCTTGTGGCACTGGTGCTGGCAACCTGGACCACCAACGTTACCAACGCCTATTCCGGCGGTCTGGCCCTCAGCAACCTCCTTGGCTTTGACGAGAGCAAGTTCAAGGTCACCACAGGTGTGGCCGGCGCCATCGGCACGCTGCTGGCAGCCTTCGGTCTGCTGAATGCCTTCCAGGGCTTCCTGTCCCTCATGTCCGCACTGATCCCGCCGCTGGCCGGCGTACTGATTGCCTCCTACTGGATCGTGGGCAAGGGCAAGCGGGAGAATTTCTCTCCCCGCCCCGGTTTCTCCGCCGTCGGCGTCATCTCCTTTGCCGTGGGCGCTGTGTTTGCCTGCATCACCGGCGGTACCTTCGCCAGCTTCCCCGGCCTGGTAGAGGCGTTGCCGTTTCTGAACTGGCCGTTCTTTGTGGGCCCGGTCAACGGAATTGTGGTTTCTCTGGTCCTCTATGTGGGTCTCGCGAAGCTGACGTCCGCAAAGCCGATGCCCGCAAAGCAGACTGCGTAATATCTGTCGCAGGAGGAGCGGGGATCTGCCCGCTTCTCCTGTGCACTGCAATTATAACGAAAGAAGGAAAAGGTCATGCGAAAAATCGGAATCCCTGAGATCGAAGATATTGCCACCGGCGCGGCGCTGCTGGGCGCCGGCGGCGGCGGTGATCCCTATGTAGGCAAGCTGGTGGCCATCGGCGCCGTACAGGAGTGCGGCCCTGTCACGCTGCTGGACCCGGAGGAGGTGCCGGATGACGCCCTTGTTGTCCCCATCGCCATGATGGGCGCGCCGACGGTACTGGCGGAGAAGGCCATCGGCGGCAACGAATACAAAAAGCTCTTTGATATGGTCTCCAAGTTCTTCGGCAGGGAGATCTACGCCTTTATGCCCATCGAGGCCGGCGGCGTCAACTCCATGCTGCCCATCGCTGCGGCGGCCCGGCTGAATATGCCGATGGTGGATGTGGACGGCATGGGCCGTGCCTTCCCTGAATTGCAGATGGTGACCTTTACCATCGGCGGTATCAAGGCAACGCCGATGGCGCTGGTGGACGAGAAGGGCAACAGCTGCATCTTTGAGACCATCACCAACAAGTGGACGGAGGAGCTGGCCCGGTCGGTCACCATGAGCTGCGGCGCATCGGTCTCCGTGTCTCTTTATCCCATGAGCGGCAAACAGATGAAGGAATTTGGCGTCCACGGCATCGTCACCCGCAGCCAGCAGCTTGGCAAGGCCATCCGCACCGTCAAGGACTGCGGCGACCGGACGCCGGAGGAGCATTTTCTTGAAATGTCCGAGGGCTTCAAGCTCTTTAAGGGCAAGATCGCGGATGTGCTGCGGGAGACCCGGGCCGGCTTCAACATCGGCAAGGTCGTGCTGGAGGGCATCGGTGAGTACAAGGGCCATACCGCCTATGTGGAGTTCCAGAATGAGAACCTGACCGCCACGGTGGACGGCAAGATCCTGGCTACCACCCCCGACCTCATTTCTCTGGTGGATACGGAGACCTATATCCCCGTTACCACAGACGGCCTCAAGTACGGCAAGCGTGTCATGGTGGTCGGCCTCAAGTGCTTCCACCTGTGGCGGACGGAAAAGGGCATTGAGCTGGTAGGCCCCCGCTATTTCGGCGTGGACACGGATTACATTCCTCTGGAAGAGCGCTGCAAGGGAGGTAACTGATCATGTATAAACTCGGAATTGATGTGGGCGGCACCAATACGGATGCCGTCCTGGTGGACGAGAACCGCGCGGTGGTGGCGGACATCAAGTATCCCACCTCTGCGGATATTTACGACGGTATTCTGGGCGCTATGCGCACGGTGCTGGAGGTCTCCGGTGTGGATCCCGCGCAGATCCATCAGGCAATGCTGGGTACAACCCAGTGCACCAACGCCATTGTGGAGCGCAAGAATCTGGCCCCCATCGGCATCCTGCGCATCGGCGCACCTGCCACCACCGGCATCCGTCCCATGGTGGACTGGTCGGAGGATATTCAGAAGGTGGCCGTGGGCAGCACCATCATCGGAGGCGGCTTTGAATATGACGGCAGGGAACTGGCCCCGCTGGATACCGCTGCCGCCAAGGCGTTCTTTGAGGAAATGAAGGCAAAGGGCGTGAAGTCCATTGCCATTTCCTGCGTGTTCTCCACCGTCCGCAATGACCATGAGGTAGAGGCGGCCAAGCTCTGCCGTGAGATCATGGGCGAGGACGTCCATATTTCCATCTCCAGCGAGATCGGCTCTATGGGCCTGATCGAGCGGGAAAATGCCACGATCCTGAACGCCGCGCTGTGGCAGGTAGCCGAGCGCTTCACCGAGGGCTTTGCCAAGAGCCTGCGGGATGAGGGCATTGTCAATGCAGACGTGTATCTCAGTCAGAATGACGGCACGCTCATGACCATGGAGCACGCCCGCCGCTATCCGATCCTGACGGTGGCCTGCGGCCCCACGAATTCCATTCGCGGCGCCAGTTACCTCTCCTCCTTGAAGGATGCCATCGTGGTAGATGTGGGCGGTACAACCACCGATCTCGGCGTGATCCAGAACGGCTTCCCCCGGGAGTCCAGCGTGGCTGTCACCATTGGCGGTGTGCGCACCAATTTCCGGATGCCGGACGTTATCTCCATCGGTCTGGGCGGCGGCTCCATCGTGCGCGTCAGGGATGACGGCAGCGTGACCGTCGGCCCCGACAGCGTAGGCTATGAGATCACGAAAAAGGCACTTGTGTTCGGCGGCGATGTGATGACCGCTACCGATATCGCCGTGCGGTTGGGCATGGCGGAGCTGGGCGACAAGTCCAAGGTGGAAACCATTTCTCAGGAAGTGGCAGATAAGGCCATGGCTGCGATCCGCGCACTGGTGGAAGACAGCGTGGACGCCATGAAGGTCTCCAATGCGGACGTAGATCTGATTCTTGTGGGCGGCGGCTCCATCATCCTGCCGGAGAAGATCAACGGAGCGGCATCTGTCCTGAAGCCGGAGCACTTCGGCTGCGCCAACGCCATCGGTTCTGCCATCTCCAAGGTGAGTGGCACCTATGAAAAGCTGATGAACTACGATGAGCTGCCCCGGGAGCAGTCGCTGGAAAAGGCCAAGAAGGAGGCCGTTGAGCTGGCTGTGGAGGCTGGCGCTGTGCGGGATACCGTGGAGATCATCGAAATGGAGGATGTGCCGCTGGCCTATTATCCCGGCAACACCAACCGTGTGAAGATCAAGGCTGCCGGCGACCTGAGCTAAATAGGAAGCAACCATCATTGCCGGGAAAATCTTTCTGCGTCAGTGTGACTGCGATATTATGAAGAAAACAGATGCACGCCTTATGGCGTGCATCTGAGGCTGTCGATAAAGTGATA
>ULYD01027857.1_pt1 | contig 17257 bp, 16 predicted proteins | sample 1961831 | NCBI WGS metagenome assembly ULYD01 (sample SAMEA4835854, study PRJEB28245) | human gut metagenome | biome: gut microbiome; material: fecal sample | place: Denmark | collected 2008 | reverse complement strand
GAAAACTTGCTCAGCGGGGAGAAAAGACTTTTTCGACACGCTGGCATCCACCCGCCCGGCGGGTGGATGTTTTTTTCTGTGTGTCCGCCTAAAGACAGAGGGAAAATTCGATGATTTCCGTCAGTTTGCCGGGGCGTAGAAACGCATCGGTGAAATCGGAGGGCCTCTTGTGAAAAAAGGCCCTTGACAGGTAGGGAAACCCATGGTATCCTATCGAAAGTTTAGAGATTTTTAGAAAAGGAGCGATGATCGTGACGTTGGTACTGAACAATGCGCAGGTATTCTGCAGCGGCGTTTTCTCCCGGAGCAGTGTTTCCATTTCTTTGGGCAATGGTGTTTCCCGAGGCGGTACTATTTCCACTATGGATGCTTCTTCTTTCGTGATTTTACCCGGTTTCGTTGATGTGCATGTGCATCTTCGGGAGCCGGGTTTTTCTTATAAGGAGACCATCCGTACCGGCTCTTTAGCGGCGGCCCACGGCGGCTATACCACCGTATGCGCCATGCCGAACCTGAATCCGGTGCCGGACAGCATGGAGACCTTGCAGCCGGAGCTGGACGCCATTCAAAAAGACGCCGTGATCCGGGTCCTGCCCTACGGGGCGATTACGAAAGGCGAGCAGGGCGGGGAGCTGGCGGACTTGGACGCCATGGCCCCCTATGTGGTGGCTTTCTCCGATGACGGAAAGGGCGTTCAGGACCGCGACATGATGCGCCGCGCCATGCTGGAGGCCAAGCGCCTGGGCAAGCTGATCGTAGCCCACTGTGAGGATAATTCCCTCCTGCGGGGCGGCTATATCCATGACGGCGCCTACGCCAAGGCCCATGGCCACCGGGGCATCTGCTCCGAGAGCGAGTGGCGGCCCATTCAGCGGGATCTGGAACTGGTGCGGGAGACGGGCTGCGGCTATCATGTCTGCCACATCTCCACCAAGGAGAGCGTGGACCTGATCCGCAAGGCCAAGGCCGAGGGTCTGAACGTCACCTGCGAGACCGGTCCCCACTACCTGCTGCTTGACGATTCCTGCTTGCAGGAGGACGGCCGTTTCAAAATGAATCCGCCTCTGCGCGATAAGAGCGACCGGGAGGCACTGTTGGAAGGCCTGGCAGACGGCACCATCGACATGATCGCCACGGACCATGCCCCTCACAGTGCCGAGGAAAAAGGCCGCGGACTGGAAAAAAGCGCAATGGGCATTGTAGGACTGGAAACGGCGTTCCCGTTGTTGTATACTGAACTTGTGAAGCCCGGCGTCATCTCTATGGAACGGCTGATGGAACTGCTCCACGATGCTCCCTGCCGCCGCTTCAACATCCCGACAGACACCGGTTTTACCGTGTTCGACCTGAATGACACCTATCGGATCGACCCGGCAGACTTCCTCTCCATGGGCAAGGCAACACCCTTTACAGGATGGGAGGTCCAAGGCCGCTGCCTGCTGACAGCAGCAGGCGAAACGGCTGCCTGGTATGATGCAGACCGTCTGCTGAAAGGAGAATGATTGTGAAGCAAACAACCTTGACGGTGACTGAAAACACAAGGCTGGCCGATGGGATCTACCGTCTGCGGCTGGCGGGGGACACCTCTGCCATCACCGCCCCCGGCCAGTTCGTGAATCTGAAGCTCTCCGGCTTTTTCCTCCGCCGTCCCATCTCCGTGTGCGACTGGTCCGACGGAGAATTGACGCTTATTTATAAAGTCTTGGGCCACGGCACCGAGGCCATGACGGGCATGGCTCCCGGCACGGAACTGGATGTGCTGACGGGCCTTGGCAACGGTTACGATGTGTCCCGCAGCGGGGAACACCCCCTGCTGGTGGGCGGCGGCGTGGGCATCCCGCCGCTGTACGGCCTCGCCAAGCGGCTGACCGCACAGGGTAAGCGCGTCACCGCGGTGCTGGGTTTCAACCGGGAATCCGAGATCTTCCTGGCAGAGGAGTTCCGGGCGCTGGGGGTGGAGGTCATCATCGCCACCGCCGACGGCAGCGCCGGCCTCAAGGGCCTTGTGACCGACGGCATGGCCGCCGTGTCCGACTACACCTATCTCTATACCTGCGGTCCGGAGCCGATGCTGAAGGCGGTATACAGCGCCTGCAAGACCTCCGGCCAGTTCAGCTTTGAGGAGCGGATGGGCTGCGGCTTCGGGGCCTGCATGGGCTGCTCCTGCAAAACGAAATACGGCAATAAGCGGATCTGCAAGGACGGCCCCGTGCTGGAAAAGGAGGAGATCGTATGGTGAATACAAAAGTGACCCTCTGCGGTATTGAGATGGACAACCCCATTATCCCCGCCAGCGGCACCTTCGGCTATGGCTATGAGTTCGCGGAATTGTACGATATCAATATGTTAGGTACCTTTTCCTTTAAGGGAACCACCCGGGAGCCCCGGTTCGGCAATCCCACGCCCCGCATCGCGGAGTATGCCGGCGGTCTGCTGAACGCTGTGGGCCTGCAAAACCCCGGCGTGGACGCGGTAATCGAAACGGAGCTGCCGAAGCTCCAGCAGGTATTTCACAAGCCGGTGATGGCGAATATCAGCGGCTTTTCCGTGGCGGAATACGCCGAGGTCTGCGAGAAGCTGGACGCTCAGAAGCAGGTGGGCTGGCTGGAGGTCAATATCTCCTGCCCCAACGTCCACGGCGGCGGCGCGGCCTTCGGCGCGGATCCCAAGTCCGCAGCCGAGGTGACGAAGGCCGTCCGGGCGGTGACGAAAAAGCCCATCATTTTGAAGCTGTCCCCCACGGCAGCCAACATCGCCGCCGTTGCCAAGGCCTGCGAGGATGAGGGCGCCGACGGCGTGAGCCTCATCAACACCATGCCGGGTATGCGGATCGATCTGAAGCGCCGCCGCCCGCTGCTGGCCAATACAACCGGCGGTATGTCCGGCCCGGGGATGTTCCCGCTGGCAGTGCGGATGGTGTATCAGGTCTACGAGGCAGTGTCCATCCCCATTGTGGGCATGGGCGGCGTCACCACGGCGGAGGACGTCATCGAGCTGATGCTGGCGGGCGCCACCGCCATCGGCGTGGGCGCGGCGAACCTTGTGGAGCCGTATGCCTGCAAGACCATTATCGAAAATCTGCCTGCCGTGATGGAACGGTACGGCATGGAAAATCTGACAGAGATCATAGGAGGAGCACATCATGGGTAAAGACGTTATCGTTGCGCTGGACTTTGACAGCAAGGAAAAGACACTGGCATTTCTGGACCGCTTCACAGAGGAAAAGCCCTTTGTGAAGATCGGCATGGAGCTGTTCTACGCCGAAGGCCCTTCCATCGTCCGGGAGATCCGGGCCCGGGGCCACAAGATCTTCCTGGATCTGAAGCTGCATGATATCCCCAACACCGTGAAAAAGGCTATGGCCGCTCTGTCCGCGCTGGATGTGGACCTGGTGAACGTCCATGCCGCCGGTACCGGCGCCATGATGTCCGCCGCTCTGGCGGGCCTGACCCGTCCGGATGGTACCCGCCCGCTGCTGATCGCTGTGACCCAGCTGACCTCCACGGATCAGGACATGCTGGAAAAAGAGCTGTGGATCGAAAAGCCCATTGCCGAAGTGGTGATGCACTATGCGGAGATCGCCTCCATCGTGGGACTGGACGGCGTGGTGTGCTCTCCCCTGGAGGCAGGCGCGGTCCACGAGCGCTGCGGCAAGAACTTCCTCACCGTGACCCCCGGTGTCCGCTTTGCTGACGGAGATGTGGGCGACCAGAAGCGGGTCACCACGCCGGCCAAGGCCAAGGAGCTTGGCTCCGACTACATCGTGGTGGGCCGTCCCATCACCCAGGCAGAGGACCCCGTGGCTGCCTACCGCCGCTGCGTGGCGGAGTTCGTGGGCTGAGCCGCGAAACGGAAACGATTGGATCAACAGAAAAATTGATATAAAGGAGAACAAACTATGGACAGCATCAATGTGCGCGTTGCCAAGCGTCTGCTGGAGATCAAGGCGGTCTTTCTCCGCCCTCAGGAGCCTTTTACCTGGGCCAGCGGCATCAAGAGCCCTATCTACTGCGATAACCGGCTGATCCTCACCGCTCCGGAAGCCCGGAACGAGGTGGAGCAGGCCATTGCCGATACCGTGAAGCGGGAGTACCCGGAGGCGGAGGTTCTGATGGGCACCGCCACCGCCGGCATCGCCCACGCCGCCATTGCCGCCCATCTGCTGGGTCTGCCTATGGGCTATGTCCGCTCCGGCAATAAGGACCACGGCCGTCAGAACCGCATCGAGGGCCGTCTGGACAAGGGCGAGAAGGTCGTGGTCGTGGAGGATCTGATCTCCACCGGCGGCAGCGTGCTGGAGACCGTGGAGGCCCTGCGGGAAGCGGGCGCTGAGGTGCTGGGCGTGGTGAGCATCTTCACCTACGGCATGAAGAAGGGCGTGGAGCGCATGGCGGAGGCCGGCGTGAAGAACGTGAGCCTGACGAACCTGGATACCATCGCCCAGGTGGGCGCGGAGGAAGGTTATATCGCGCCGGAGGATGTGTCCCGTCTGCTGAAATTCCGGGACAATCCGTCTGACGAAAGCTGGATCAATGGAGGGAAAAACTGATATGGAAAATTTGATCGACATTATGCAGCTCTCCACCGAGGAGATCGACGAGCTGGTAAAAACGGGCTGCGATATTATGGAGCATCCCGCCGAATATGCCCATAAGTGCGACGGCAAGATCCTGGCAACGCTGTTCTTTGAGCCTTCCACCCGTACCCGCCTGAGCTTTGAGAGCGCCATGCTGTCCCTTGGCGGACAGGTGCTGGGCTTTTCCTCCGCCGCCAGCTCCTCCGCCTCCAAGGGCGAGAGCGTGGCGGACACCATCCGGGTGGTCAGCGCCTACTGCGACATCATCGCCATGCGCCACCCCAAGGAGGGCGCGCCTCTGGTGGCAACGCAGCACTCTCTGGTGCCGGTGATCAACGCCGGTGACGGCGGCCACAACCACCCCACCCAGACGCTGACGGACCTGATGACCATTCACAAGGAAAAAGGCCATGTGGACAATCTGACGGTGGGCTTCTGCGGTGACCTGAAGTTCGGCCGTACCGTGCATTCTCTGGTCGCGGCCATGAGCCGCTACACCGGCGTCCGGTTCGTGTTTGTCTCCCCGGAGGAGCTGAAGCTGCCCCGCTACGTCAAGGAGCAGTACGTCAAGTCCAAGAACATTCCCTATACCCAGTCCACCTGTCTGGAGGAGGTCATGCCGGAGCTGGATATCCTGTACATGACCCGCGTTCAGAAGGAACGCTTCTTCAATGAGGAGGATTACCTCCGCTTGAAGGACAGCTACATCCTCACCCCGGACAAGCTGGCGAACGCCAAGGAGGACCTGCGAATCCTGCATCCGCTGCCCCGCGTCAATGAGATCTCTGTGGCGGTGGACGAGGACCCCCGTGCCTGCTACTTCAAGCAGGCCCAGAACGGCCGCTACATCCGCATGGCGCTGATCATGAAGCTGCTGGGTATTCAGTGAGAGGAGAGAACGGACATGATTATTGATTCTATTCAGAACGGCATCGTTATCGACCACATCACCGCCGGTAAGGCCATGGAGCTGTACAACATCCTGGGCCTGGACAAGCTGGACTGCACCGTCGCTATTTTGAAGAACGTCACCAGCGGCAAACTGGGACGGAAGGACATCATCAAGATCGACCGCGAGATGGACCTTGATTGGGATCTGATCGGCTATGTGGACCCCACCATCACCGTGAATATCATTCACGAGGGCCAGCTCCGGGAGAAGCGGAGCCTCAAGCTGCCGGAGCGGATCCGGGGCGTGCTGAAGTGCAAGAACCCCCGCTGCATCACCTCTGTGGAGCAGGAGCTGCCTCAGGAATTCCTGCTGACCGATCCGGCCAAGCGTGTTTACCGCTGCATCTACTGCGAGACTGAGGCCGGCAAATAAAACGGCCTGAGGAGATTATGATGAAAAAAGGTTATTTGATCTTACAGGACGGCCAGGTATTTGAGGGCGTCCGGTTCGGTGCGGAGACCGACACCGTGGGTGAGCTGGTGTTCACCACCGGTATGTGTGGCTACGTCGAGACCCTGACGGACCCCAGCTATGCCGGACAGATCGTTATGCAGACCTATCCTCTGATCGGCAACTACGGCATCATCCGGGAGGATTTTGAAGGAGCCTGCTGCGTGAAGGGCTATGTGGTCCGGGAGTACTGCGGCGCTCCTTCCAACTTCCGCACGGACTGTGATCTGGATACCTTCCTGAAAGAGCAGGGCGTGCCGGGGCTGTACGGCGTGGACACCCGGGAGCTGACCCGGATCATCCGGGAGCACGGCGTGATGAATGCCGCCATCTGCGACGAGATCCCCGCCGACCTGACCCCCATCGAGACCTACGCCGTCACCGGCGTGGTGGAGGCTGTTTCCTGTAAGGAATCCTCTGTCCATCCGGCGGAAGGGGAGGAGCGGTTCCGGGTGTCCCTGCTGGATTACGGCGCCAAGCGCAACATTGTCCGGGAGCTCCAGAAGCGGGGCTGCACCGTGACGGTCCTGCCTGCGTCCACCTCCGCGGAGGAGATTCTGGCCGCTGACCCGGACGGCGTGATGCTCTCCAACGGCCCCGGAGACCCGGCGGAAAACGTGTACCAGATCGAACAGATCCGGAAGCTGCTGGGCCGAGTGCCCATGTTCGGCATCTGTCTGGGCCACCAGTTGACGGCACTGGCCGCAGGCGGCAGCACCTACAAGCTGAAATACGGTCACCGGGGCGTGAACCAGCCTGTCCGGGATGTGGAGGGTGTCCGCACCTACATCACCAGCCAGAATCACGGCTACGCCGTGGACAGCGATACGGTGAAGCTGGGGAAGGTCCGCTTTGCCAATGCCAATGACGGCACCTGCGAGGGCATCGACTATCCGGAACTGAAGGCCTTTACGGTCCAGTTCCATCCTGAGGCTTGTACTGGCCCCAAGGATACGTCCTTCCTCTTTGACCAGTTTGTAGAGTTGATGAAAGGGGGCAGAGTCTAATGCCTTTGGATACAAGTATCAAGAAAGTCCTGGTCATCGGCTCCGGCCCCATTGTCATCGGCCAGGCCGCTGAGTTTGACTATGCCGGCGCCCAGGCCTGCCGCATCCTGAAGGAGGCGGGGGTCAACGTGGTGCTGTGCAACTCTAACCCTGCCACCATCATGACCGACCAGGCTATGGCGGACGAGATCTATCTGGAGCCTCTGACCACGGAGACCATCAAGCGTATCATCAAAAAGGAGCGGCCCGACAGCATCCTGGCGGGTCTGGGCGGGCAGACCGGCCTGACGCTGGCCATGCAGCTGGACAAGGAGGGCTTTCTGGAGGAACAGGGCGTCCGCCTGCTGGGCACCGACGCCAAGGCCATTTCCCGGGCTGAGGACCGGGAACTTTTCAAGGAAGCCATGGCGGAGATCGGCCAGCCGGTCATCGCCTCTGACATTGCCGAGACGGTGGAGGACGCCCTGAAGGTGGCCGAGCGCATCGGCTATCCCGTCATCGTCCGTCCCGCCTTTACCTTGGGCGGCGCAGGCGGCGGTGCCGCCGCCAACGAGGCGGAGCTGCGCATCATCGCCCAGACCGGCCTGGACGCGTCCCCCATCACCCAGATCCTGGTGGAGCGGGCCATCTTCGGCTGGAAGGAGATCGAGTTTGAGACCATGCGGGACGGCGTGGGCAATGTGATCGCCGTCTGCTCCATGGAGAACTTCGACCCCGTGGGCGTCCACACCGGTGATTCCATCGTGGTGGCTCCCACCCAGACCCTGGCGGACAAGGAGTTCCAGATGCTGCGGAAGGCCTCTCTGGACATCATCACTCATCTGGGGATCGTGGGCGGCTGCAATGTGCAGCTGGCTCTGAACCCGGACAGCTTTGAGTATGCGGTCATCGAGGTGAACCCCCGTGTCAGCCGCTCCTCCGCCCTGGCCTCCAAGGCCACCGGCTATCCCATTGCCAAGATCACCACCAAGATCGCCCTGGGCTACACCCTGGACGAGATCAAAAACGACATTACCGGCAAGACCTGTGCCTGCTTTGAGCCCACGCTGGACTACATTGTGGTGAAGATGCCCAAGTGGCCCTTCGATAAGTTTGCCGACGCCAGCCGCAAGCTGGGTACCCAGATGAAGGCCACCGGCGAGGTCATGGCCATCGCTCCCAGCTTTGAGATGGCGCTGATGAAGGCCGTCCGGGGGGCGGAGGTGGGCCTGGACAGCCTGAACCGCAAAAACGATCCCGAGGACCATGCCCCCATCTGGGAGCGGCTCCGCCGGGTGGATGACCACCGGCTGTTCACCATCTTCGAGGCCCTGAAGGGCGGTACGTCCATCGACGAGATCTTCAGCATCACCCGGATCGACCGCTGGTTCCTCTCCAAGCTGAAAAAGATGGCGGACTTTGAAAAGGCTCTGGAAAAGGACGGCCTCACCGTTGAGCATTATGAGACCGGTAAGAAGATGGGCTATCCCGACGATACCCTCAAGCGACTCTCCGGCGCTGCCGCGCTACCCTGCGAGAAGAAGGATGCCGTCTACAAGATGGTGGATACCTGCGGCGCGGAGTTCGATGCCGAGACTCCCTATTTCTATTCCTCTTTTGATAAGTTCTGCGAATCCCGGACCTTCCCCCGCAGCGGCAAGCCCGTCATCATGGTGCTGGGCTCCGGCCCCATCCGCATCGGCCAGGGCATTGAGTTTGACTACTCCTCCGTCCACTGCGTCTGGACCCTGAAGGAACTGGGCTACGAAGTAGTCATCGTCAACAACAACCCGGAGACCGTCTCCACGGACTATGACACCGCCGACCGTCTGTACTTCGAGCCCCTGTTCCCCGAGGATGTCATGCACATCATCGAGGTGGAGAAGCCCGTGGGCGTGGTGGTGGCCTTCGGCGGCCAGACGGCCATCAAGCTCACCAAGTTCCTGGACAGCCACGGTATCCCCATTTTGGGTACCAGCGCTGAGTCTATCGACATGGCAGAGGACCGGGAACGGTTCGATGCCCTGCTGGAGCGGTTCTCTATCAAACGGCCTCAGGGCCGGGCCATCACCGGTATGCAGGAGGCGCTGGACGCCGCTCATGAGCTGGGCTATCCCGTGCTGCTGCGCCCCTCCTACGTCATCGGCGGCCAGAACATGGTCATCGCCCACAACGACGAGGACGTGCGGACCTATATGGAGGTCATCCTCTCCGGCAAGATCGAAAACCCGGTGCTGGTGGACCAGTACCTCATGGGCAAGGAACTGGAAGTGGACGTCATTTCCGACGGCAAGGACGTCCTGATCCCCGGCATCATGCAGCACATCGAGCGCACCGGCGTCCACTCCGGCGACTCCATCGCTGTCTATCCGCCCTTTTCCATCGGAGATAAGATGCTGAAGGTCATTGTGGACTGCTCGGAAAAGCTGGCCCTGTCTCTGGGGACCCATGGCCTCATCAATATTCAGTATCTGATCTACCAGAACGAGCTGTACGTCATTGAGGTGAATCCCCGCGCCAGCCGCACGGTGCCCTATATTTCCAAGGTCACCGGCGTACCCATGGTGGATCTGGCTACCCGCGTTATGGTGGGTCAGCCTCTGGCATCTCTGGGCTACGGCACCGGTCTGTACCGCCAGCCCCCCTATGTGGCCGTGAAGGTGCCTGTGTTCTCCTTTGAGAAAATCACCGATGCCAACGCTGCCCTCTCCCCGGAGATGAAATCCACCGGCGAGGTGCTGGGCCTTGGCAAAAATATGCAGGAGGCCATGTTCAAGGGCCTTGTCTCTGCCGGATACAAGGTGGAGAAGGAGACCCGCGGCGGCGTGCTGATCTCCGTGAACCACCGGGATCAGCCGGAGATCGTCAACATCGCCCGGAAGCTGGACGAAATGGGCTACAAGCTCTACGCCACTGACGGCACCGCCAGAGAGATCTCCCGTCTGGGTACCGATGTGGAGATCGTGGGCAAGCTGGGGAAGGACAACCGGGTGTTCCAGCTCCTTGAAAACGGCCGGATCGACTATGTGATCCTCACCGGCTCCACGGAGCCCATCTATATCCGGGACTTCATCCATCTGAACCACCGCTGCGTCCAGCTGGGGATTCCGTGCCTGACCTCTCTGGATACCGCCAACGCGCTGACGGATATTCTGGCCAGCCGCTACAACCAGCGGAACACGGAGCTCATCGACATCTGCCACCTTCGCAGCGAGCGGCAGAAGCTGAAGTTCTCCAAGCTGCAGACCTGCGGAAACGATTACATCTTCCTGGAAAACTTCCACGGCGAGATCACCTGCCCGGAGTCCCTGTGCGTCACCTTCTGTGACCGGCACTACGGCATCGGCGCCGACGGGATCGTCCTGATGGAGCATTCCGACATTGCCGACGCGAAGATCCGGCTGTTCAACGCCGACGGCAGCGAGAACGCCACGGCGGGCAACGCCCTGCGCTGCATGGGCAAGTACCTGTATGACAACGGTCTGGTGAAAAAGGAAGATATGCGGATCGAGACCGGCGCCGGCGTCCGGGAGGTACACCTCTACACCGCCAACGGTCTTGTGACCTCCGCCTGTGTGGATATGGGCTGCGCCTCTCTGGATGCGGCGGCCTTCCGGTTTGCCATCGCGGAAAAGACGGTGGTGGATTACCCGGTGTATATCGGCGGACAGTCCTTCAACATCACCTGCGTAGACGTGGGAGAGCCCCATTGCGTGGCCTTCTGCCCCCGGATCGACGATGTGGATGTGGAGTTCCTCGGTCCCCGGTTTGAGCAGGCTCCCTATTTCCCGGAGCGGATCAACGCAGAGTTTATTCGCGTGGTGAATCCCAGCACCATCAAAATGCGGGTCTGGGAGCGGGGCAGCGGCGAGATCATGGCCAGCGGCACCGGTGCCTGCGCCGCTGTGGTGGCGGCCGTGGCCAACGGTATGTGCGAAAAGGGACGGGATGTGACCGTCCGGGCTGCCGGCGGTGATCTGGTGGTGAACTACACCGACGAGAAGATCACCCTCACCGGTGACGCCAAGCTGGTCTATATTGGTGAAGCGTTGTATTAACGGAAAAACCGTTTTCTGAAAACTGGATCTAATCTGCTTTGACTGCACGAAAAAGCGGCCTATGCGTTTTACGCATGGGCCGCTTTTTTTGCTGCAAATTTCAAGTGCGCTATTATGGGCCCGAAGGCGGAGCCGTAGGCGCGTTAAGGGGATGTATTCCGTCGATTTTGACCGTGATATGGCAGGTGAGAGATAACCGGCAGAGATTTACATAAAAAATATGACAGTCGCACCCGGCTTCGACAGAAACCTGTCCGGCGAATATGCTACCATCACCGTAAGACAAGCCATTCCCCAACAGATCTGATCGGAGCAGAGTGCCTTCTGAGCTGATTTGACAAATGGGGATAAAATTCGACAAAAGAGGGAATAGTATGGATATACGAGCGCGGGACACAGACCGGGAGCTGTTGCTGGAATTCAGCGGAGAAATGGACCATCACGGGGCCAGAAATGCCTTGAAGGAAGTGGAGATCGCCATTGATGCGGCCCTTCCCCGAAGTCTGATCTTAGACTTTGCGGGCGTGACCTTTATGGACAGCTCCGGGATCGCCCTGATCCTTCGGTCTCAGCAGCGGATGCAGCTGATGGAGGGCAGCGTTGTGCTCCGGAACGTGCCGGAGCAGGCCCGCCGTGTTCTGGACGCTGCCGGCATCGGGCGGCTGGTTTCCATTCAATAACGGGAGGTTTACATAATGAAAATAAAGACGGAAAATGAAGTCACTTTGCAGTTTCCCAGCCAGAGCAGCAACGAGGGGTTTATCCGCTCCGCGGTGGCCTGCTTCGCGGCACAGATGGACCCCACTCTCAACGAGCTGGAGGATATCAAGACCGCCGTTTCTGAGGCGGCCACTAACGCCATCGTCCATGCGTACCCGGACCGGATCGGCAAGGTGACGGTGAAGGTCCGGATCTGTACCGGACAGGTGCTGGAGATCACGGTGCGGGACTATGGCCGGGGCATCCCGGATGTGGAAAAGGCCCGGCAGCCCATGTTCACCACCGGAGGAGAGGAACGCAGCGGCATGGGCTTCACCATCATGGAGAGCTTTATGGATAGTTTAAAGGTGCGGTCCGTGGCTGGCCGGGGTACCACCGTGGTGATGAAAAAGAAAATCGCCCCCCGGATCAAGCGATGAATGGCGCCATGGAGCTGCTGCGGGCGGCTCAGGAGGGGAACCGGGACGCCTGTGAGCAGGCGGTGCTGGAAAACAACGGCCTGATCTGGAGCGTGGTCCGCCGGTATTATGGCCGGGGAGTGGAGCCGGACGACCTGTACCAGCTGGGATGTCTTGGGTTTCTGAAAGCGATCCGGGGGTTTGATTTTTCCTATGGCACCTGCTTTTCTACCTATGCCGTTCCCAAGATCGCCGGGGAGATCCGGCGGTTTCTCCGGGATGACGGCACCATCAAGGTGGGACGGAGCATCCGGGAGCAGGCACTGACTCTGTATGCCCTGCGGGAGCGGCTGCGGCAGGAGTTGGGGCGGGAGCCGTCCCTCTCCGAGTTGTCGGATCAGACCGGATGGACACCGGAGGAGATCGCCCAAGTGGATCTGGCCACAGAGGCACCGGATTCCTTGCAGCGGGAAACAGCGGACGGCCTTGCGCTGGAGGGGCTGCTGGGCACGGAGGCCCCGGAGGAGGGACTTGTGGAGCGCATCGCCCTGCGGGAGGCGGTGGATCAACTGCCGGAAAAGGAGCGCATGACGATCCTGCTCCGCTATTTCAAGGGGCTGACGCAGGAGCGGGCCGCCCGGGTGCTGGGGGTGTCCCAAGTGCAGGTTTCCCGGCTGGAACGCCGGGGACTGGAACGGCTGCGGCAGAGCTTTGCGGAGTGAAATAGGGATCATCCTGAAATTCCGTCATGGTGGACCAATAACGCTTTGGCATGTGGGTCATTCGCAGTTTCGGATTTTCCCGCTCCCGAATAGCCACGGTATCGTAAAACCGCTTCCAAAGCAGCCGGTAGGCGGCCTCCGTTTCATTCGGCGGCGCCATCTGAAAGTCCGCCAAGGGGCGGATGACGGCCTTGCCGGCGGCGTAAAACAGCGCCTCGTGGTGGGTACGGTCATAAATGAAAAATTTCTCGTTTTGATAGCGGGCGCAGAAGTGGCCCCGCAGAATGGGGAGGACCCGGTTTTTCGGTTCGATCTCACTGCCGAGGATGCCGCCCAGCTCGGAGAAGCGGAGAAAGCCTTTTAAAAGGTGGGCTTCGCCGTTGAGGTGCCGGACGGCTGCCGCTACCGGATGAAGCGTCTCGTCGGAAAAGTTCCGCAGAAAGCCGGGCCCCTCCCGCAGCAGCTTCACCACCAGCCGGTACAGGCGGATCTCACGGTCCTCCATGCAGGTGAGAAACCCCCGGCGCACCAGTTCCTCCCCGTAGGGGGAGAGCTTGTGCAGCTTTCGCAGGACGCGCCCCGCGTGACCGCTGTCGGTTTGTATCGCCCGGACGGGAAACAGAATAGGCGCAGAGTCCTCATCGTCGGTAATGGCGGTGAGGACTTCTTTGTTGGCGTAGCTGTCAAAAATGCAGCAGAGAAAGCCCTCGAAGCTGCCGTCATAGGTGTAGATCATTTCGTTCATAGGGCATCTCCGGACTTAAACGGCATCGTCGAACAGAGAAAGCTGTCGCATCTCCGGCTGGGGCAGCAGGGACCGCTCCACGGCGATGAGGTTTCGCAGAAGGCTGTCCTGCGTGAAGCGCAGACCGTCGGCCATGCGGCCATTGGCGGTGAGGAAATACTGCGCCCGCTTCATGACCACACCTAATTTCGGCAGATTTTCCAGCCGCAGGGGGCCAGTCCGCCGGGCGGTCAGGATGCGGCGGGCGGATACTACCCCCAGACCGGGGACGCGCAGCAGCGCTTCGTAATCCGCCCGGTTCACCTCTACGGGGAAAAATTCAGGATGCCGCAAGGCCCAGCAGCATTTGGGGTCCAGACGGGGGTCAAAGGAAGGGGCCTGCTCGTCCAGCAGCTCTTCCGCACGGAACCCGTAAAACCGCAGCAGCCAGTCCGCCTGATAGAGCCGATGCTCCCGCAGCAGGGGTGGCTTGGTCTCCTTGGAGGGGAGAAGGGCACTTTCCACCACCGGCACATAGGCGGAAAAAAATACCCGTTTCAGTTGATACCGGTCATAAAGCCCCTGCGTCAGCCGCAGGATGTGGAGGTCGCTGTCCGGCGTGGCACCCACGATCATCTGGGTGCTCTGGCCCGCCGGGGCGAACTTGGGCGTGTGGCGGTACTTGACCAGTTCTTCTTTATTTTGAATACTTCTGATCTGGATCTGCCGCATGGGGGCCAGCACGGAGGCCTTCGTCTTTTCCGGGGCCAGAGTCCGCAGTCCTGCCTCTGAGGGCAGCTCGATGTTGCAGCTCAACCGGTCGGCCAAAAGGCCCAGCTGCTCCACCAGCTCCGGGGCGGCGCCGGGGATGGCCTTGGCGTGGATGTAGCCGTTGAAGCGGTATTCTTCCCGAAGAATGCGGATGGCCCGGATCATCTGCTCCATGGTGTAGTCCGGATTCCGCAGTACCCCGGAGGAGAGGAACAGCCCCTCAATATAATTCCGCCGATAGAAGTTGATGGTCAGGTCCGCCAGCTCCTGCGGCGTAAACGCCGCCCGCCGGGTATCGTTGCTCCGCCGGTTGACGCAATAGGCGCAGTCATAGACACAGCAGTTGCTCATCAGCACCTTCAGCAGCGTGACGCACCGCCCATCAGCGGAGAAGGTATGGCAGCAGCCGGCGATGGACGAGGTGGTGTTGCCGATATAGCCCTGCCGGAACCCGCGGCGGACGCCGCTGGAGGTACAGGCGGCGTCATACTTGGCTGCGTCCGTCAGGATCTCCAGCTTGGCAAGAACGTCCATCTTCACCGTGCCGCAGCGTGGCGGCGGGTATGACGGGTGGGCTGTTCAATATAGTCCACTACCCGGAATACCTGGGAAGCCAAAGTGGATACGCCTACCAGCATAAAGAAAAAGCTCCAACCGATCATAACACGTTCCTCCGATCGAACAAATGTTTTATCTGCTTTTATCATACATCGAACAGATGTTCGTGTCAAGAAAAACTTGTCAAAAAAAGAAGAATCCCCTGCCCTTTTTTCAAAAGAGCAGGGGATTTATGAGCTGTTTGGCCGGAAATCGCGATTACTGGCACTGAGCCAGAGCGTTCAGCAGATCGTCAATAGCGCTTTCGGGAGTGGCCCAGCTTGTGACGAAGCGATACATGATGTGCTCCGTGTCGATGGGGCGTTCCACTTGGAACTCAAAGCCCATGGCGGCCAGCTTTTCGGCGGTCTGGATCTTCATGACCGGGAACTGCTGGTTGGAGGGGGAGGGGACCGGGAACTCATAGCCCAGCGCCTTGAAGCCGTCCCGCAGACGGAAAGCCATGTCATTGGCGTGACGGCCGATGTCGAAGTAGAGATCGTCCTTCAGCAGCGCCTGGAACTGTACGCCCAGCAGCCGGCCCTTGGCCAGCATACCGCCCCGCTGCTTGATGTGCCAGCGGAAGTGGGGGCAGGGGACCGTCAGCACCACGGCCTCGCCAAACAGTGCGCCATTCTTGGTGCCGCCGATGGTGAACACATCCGTCAGCGCCGCCAGATCCGCCAGCGTCAGATCGCTTTCCGGGGAGGTGAGGGCGGAGCCAAGACGGGCGCCGTCCAGGAACAGCAGCAGGCCGTGCTCGTCGCAGCAGTGCCGCAGAGCGGTCAGCTCCGCCTTGGTGTAGACGGTGCCGATCTCAGTGGTATCGGAAATGTAGACCATCTTGGGGGAGACCATGTGCTCCGAGCCGTCATGACGGGCCAGAACGGCCTCCACCATAGCGGGAGTCACCTTGCCATCCGGGGAGGTCTCCACGCAGACCTTGTGGCCGGTGGCCTCGATGGCGCCGGTCTCATGGCAGTTGACGTGGCCGGTGTGGGCGGCGATCACAGCCTCATAGGAGGCCAGCAGCGCCGTGATGACCGTCAGGTTGGTCTGGGTGCCGCCGACCAGGAAGTGAACGTCTGCCTCGGGAGCGGCGCAGACCGTCCGGATCAGGTCACGGGCCTCCTCGCAGATGGGGTCCACGCCATAGCCGCAGGTCTGGACCAGATTGGTGTCCGTCAGAGCCTGAAGAACCTGGGGATGTGCGCCTTCGCTGTAATCGTTGCGGAAGCTGTACATGAAAAAAACCTCTTTTCTGTAATCGGATTGTTACCGCTTGTTTCTTGACTATTATAACGCAAATCGTGTATATTAGCAAGCAGAGAACACAATAGAAAGAAAATGAACGCCCTTGAGAGACGTTCATAAGGAGGCACTATGAAGAAATTGTTTGCGCTGGTGACTGTGGCCCTGACTCTGTGCGGCCTGCTGACCGCCTGCGGCAGCAAAACAGAAACGACCAATGACGTGGATCTGACCGGATTTTATAATGCTCTGGCGGAGCAATACGGCTGGGGCGACGATATGATGGACCTGGACGGCGAAATGCTGGAGATGTACTATCCCGGTTTGGGCGATATTGCGGCCAAGCAGCTTCTGGCCAAGGCCCCGGTGATGTCCTATGCCGTGAGCGAGTATGTGTTCCTGCAAGCCGACAGTGAGCAGAATGCTGCGCAGGCGGCGAAGATCCTCCAGACCCGGATCGACAGTCAGGCGGACGGGGATGCCTTCTATCCTGAGACCATTGACCAGTGGAAGGCTGCCAAGGTGCTGCAAAACGGCGCCTATGTGGCAATGATCGCCTCCGGCGAGCACCAGACGGAGATCGAGGACGCCTGGAACGCACAGTTTGGCGCGTAACAGTCTGACGCGGAACAACCAGCCGTGACACCACGGCTGGTTTACTATGTAGAAACGAAAAAACGCTGCATTTTAATGGCATTCAAGTAGAAATGCTTTACAGGAAAAGGAGGTGAACAGCCCATGCGTTTCAGCAGCTTACCCTTTTTATTCGGCTTTTTGCCTATCACGCTGGCGATCTACTTCGCCGTTCCTCTTCGGTGGCGGAACCTGGCGCTGCTGCTGACCAGCCTGGTGTTCTACGGCTGGGGGGAGCCGGTCTATATCAGCATCATGGTGCTGTCCATCCTCATCGACTATACCCATGGCCTTCTGGTGGAGAAATACCGCAGCCGGAACAAGCTGGCTCGGTGGTTCGTGGCGGAGAGCGTGCTGCTGAATTTAGGCCTGCTGGGCTTTTTCAAGTATTGGGACTTCTTCGCCGCCAACCTGTCCCT